>Ga0247831_1000444_pt1 | contig 89904 bp, 133 predicted proteins | sample LaCruzMarch2015__9_FD_192406 | JGI IMG/M metagenome (GOLD analysis project Ga0247831, IMG submission 192406) | Freshwater microbial communities from meromictic Lake La Cruz, Castile-La Mancha, Spain - LaCruzMarch2015_1m | ecosystem: Environmental > Aquatic > Freshwater > Lake | place: Spain...
AGGGATGAAATCTGCGGAGAGAACGCAGAGAGTAAAAACTTTCAGTGAGGAACATTGTGATTCCTCGCAAGCGGGCAAGTCCGAAATGCCGGACAACATAGTCTCGCTTGTCAACAAAAGGCTAACCATTTATTATTTAAGAACATGAGAGAAGAACATTAGCCCCGGCCTCGACCGCCGCGCCCTCTACTGTTCTTTAATAATGAATGGTATACATTTATGTGAATGAGAGGATTGTGCTGGGGGATAGCACAATTTGGTAGTGCGTCGGTTTTTGGTACCGAAGGTTCTAGGTTCGAGCCCTAGTCCCCCAGCACAATCCTCTTATATAATATAAAAGGCCGTCTTAGCTCAGTTGGTAGAGCGCCACACTAGTAATGTGGATGTCAGTGGTTCGAATCCTCTAGACGGCACCATTCATTCTTCACGACCCTTTAGTTCAACCGGATAGAGCGTCAGTCTTCGAAACTGAATGTTGTAGGTTCGAGTCCTACAGGGGTCGCCAATTCATGCCCGCGTGGCTCAGCTGGATAGAGCATCAGATTACGAATCTGAGGGTCGGAGGTTCGAATCCTTCCGCGGGCGCCAATTTTATGTACGCTAAGTGTTACGGTAGCACGACTGGTTCCAACCCAGTTAGCGTGGGTTCGACTCCTACAGCGTATGCCAATTCATTTCTCAATAGTGTAAAGGAAAAATCCTAGTAGCTATGGTGAAAGGGTACTTGGAACATTGCTAGTAAAATCTAGAGTAATATCACACAGTAGCAAACGCAAAGGCTTAAAAAACTGTGAGCCGGGGAAGAGCCGGACAGGCTTTGTGATATGAAATAGTGCTGAAAACAATGCTAAGAGTATTTGAGTAGTCATATTGAAACGATGAAGTACGTGGTAACACTCCGGCATTAGCATTTGCGTTTGGAGCCGGAAATGTTGGTTCAAGCCCAACTTGAGAAGCCAGAATATTATGGAGCCGTATGCACGGTAAGGGTCGATCACTTCGCTGGTGTTTAGCGTGATTGGCTGCTCCGCCCAATTTTATGCTAGGTTAGTGTCAGCGGTTAGCACACGAGTTTGTGGAACTCGGTGGATTGGTTCAAATCCAATACCTAGTACCAATATCATGCACCCTTAGCTCAGTGGTAGTGGTGAATTAAAAATGCTATTTTTCTACCGCTGAGCTAAATACATTTATGATATACAATTGTGATAAATGTGACAAAGAGTTCGATTCTGTTCGTAAATTGAATGGGCATAAAAGTGTTCATCGAACCAAAGGCAGATACAGTGTCAGTAGAAAAAAGCCGGAAAACAATATTAATCATTCTTGCGTTCATTGCAGCAAAACTTTTCCGCACAAACATAGTTCTTACAATAAGTTTTGTTCTATGGAATGTAGTGCAAAGTACACATGGGAACAGGTTTCTATTCCTCGCATTGAGCAAGGAATGGGTGGAAATTTTAAGAGATACCTTAAAGAATCAAGAGGTGATCAATGCGAAGAATGCAGACAACCCAGCTATCATAACGGTAAACCCCTGACATTGCAGCTTGATCACATAGATGGCAACAGTGACAATGATGCATTAGAAAATCTTCGTTTGCTTTGTCCCAACTGTCATACACAGACCCCTACTCATAGTAGAAGCGGTCCCGACAAGAAAATGACAAGAAGAAATACGCATCTACGAAAATATAGAATGGGTCTATAGTTCATCGGTAGAACGCTTCCTTGACATGGAAGAGGCGGTAGGTTCAACTCCTACTAGACCCACCAAATTTAAGGTGTACCAAAGTTTATGCGGCCACATGCTAGAGCTACCTTCCGAAAGTAGTATTCAGCATAGAAAATAAGTGGCCGCGCCATATTACGGAGTCGTGCTAGAGTGGCCGATTAGACTATCTTGGAAAGGTAGCGTACCGCAAGGTACCGTGAGTTCGAATCTCACCGACTCCGCCAAAAGATATTTTACGATGAGGTGATATTTCGGTTGACTTTGGGAAGAGTATCATATACATTAAGAAAATAGAGAGAGCAGCGATGTTCTCTCGTTCTTTGACATAGTTAGAAAATAATAAGTCTCTTATGAGACTTGTTAGATGAATGCATCAGCCCATAGTAGCTACTGGGTCGTGGACGATAGGTGTATAACACAAAAGACGGTTCAATTCCGTAAGCAGGTCGCGCCTGCGATGCATTCTTCTAACAAGTATCGTATGATCTGGTGTTCTTAGAAAGGGAGTTCCTTAGTGGCGTACTCTAACTCTGACCGGTATAAGGGGGGATAGGTCAGTATCCTAGGGAAGTGCAATTCTTCCAAACTCTCTTTCTAAGAACATCAGGTTATTAAGTCAAGACAAAGCAGGCCCTAAAGCTCTTTGTCCCGCCCTCGCAAGCGGATATAGAATGGTTTAGGACATTCTATGCAGGATCGTTCCCTGCCGAGGGTATATTTTTCTAATGCTCCTGTAGCTCAGTTGGTAGAGCACCTGACTGAAGATCAGGGTGTCGTCGGTTCGATTCCGTCTGGGAGCACCAAATTTTACTCGTGTGTGTACGGTGACCCAAAAGATAGTCTCCATTCTCAAACCCAGGCTATCAAGTCCGATGTCCGTAGCAGTACTAATTTAGTTAGTATCAGTGACTTATGTTGAGATACGAGTTACGGCGAGTAAATACATTATACTACTATGCGGATGTGGCGAAATTGGTAGACGCACCAGATTTAGGTTCTGGCACTCGCAAGGTGTGGGGGTTCGAGTCCCTTCATCCGCACCACTCTTAAAATGCCCCGATGGCGGAATCGGTAGACGCGGGAGACTCAAAATCTCTTGCCCAAAAGGCGTGGGGGTTCGAGTCCCTCTCGGGGCACCAGCTATTTCAGAATTTGGGCCCTTAGCTCAGTAGGTTAGAGCGTCCGACTTTTAATCGGAAGGTCCTGGGTTCGAATCCCAGAGGGCCCACCAAGTTTGCAACGTGGTGTAATGGTAGCACAGGAAGTCCGAGAGTCGTAATGATGGGTAGGCAGCAAGATGCCAGGATGCGGGTTCGATTCCCGACGTTGTGATTAAGTTTGTAGTGGGTGTTATAGTATAAGTCACTGCGCGGAAGCCGGCCAGCGGAAACACAGTAAAGGATGTGTCCTTGCAAGGGACTTTTGATTCTGACTTATGCAACATTAACTTACCCAACTGACCGGCGCTTCTAATTGGTCGATAATGCTGCTGATGTTGTGGTACAGCAGGCCCACTATAAAGCATAAATATTCATGGGAGGGTTCCTATGAAGAAACTAGCAATATTGTTTTTGTTCTTAGTGCTTACAGCGTGTAATCAGCCTAATAATACAGGTGCTGACAACTATCGATTTGTTGGCGCAGATTTTAATTATCGATTTGGCGCAAAACAATACGAGAACAGTAGAGTTACTGTTGATATTGTCACCTACAAATCAAGAACTGACTTACAAAAAGAAGCACGTAAATATGGCGTAACTGATCCTAATTTGGCAGCATTTACTCTTTTATTTAAAAATGATCAAGGTAAATGCACTATACACATGATGGATCCATCTATTTCATATGAGCCTGAGTTTGTAGGTCACGAGTTCCTACATTGTGTTTATGGTCAATGGCATACAGATAATAAATCTACAAGATAATTGCCCTGTTAGTTAAATGGTAGAACGACTGTTTCGTAATCAGTAGATGGCAGTTCGATTCTGCCATAGGGCACCAAGTTTGCTCCCTTAGTTTAGCGGTAAAACACCTGGCTTATATCCAGCATCGTCTCCAGATTAGAGAGCGTCACAGGTTCGAATCCTGTAGGGAGTACCAAAACATTATTGCCCAGGTGGTGGAACGGTAGACACGCAACGTTGAGGTCGTTGTGGACGAAAGTCCGTGAAAGTTCGAGTCTTTTCTTGGGCACCAAATTATCAGCCAATGCTGATAGATTATTTATAGATTTTGGTTGCACTAAGTCCAATCATAGTCTATATAATATAAACAGTCTAAATATGATAATATATAGGAGTTAATCATGGCGGTTCTAGCCTTAGACATTTCGGGTACTCCAAGAGCATGGATTACCAACGACGACGCAATTAGCTATCATGCTAAGAACTTGGTTGTCTGGACTTTAGGAGATGTCATCGCTAAGTATCGCGGAGGCATTCAGAAGGACGGCCGACAAAGCTATCTTGAAACACCGAGCATCATTGCAGTACGTGGCACAGGATTCGATTTTCGTAAGCACAACAAAGTTGTCTTGACTAATCGTACCTTGTTTGCTCGTGATCGCAACATTTGCGGTTACTGCGGTGATCATTTTGGACACACGAGACTAAGCCGAGACCACATTGTTCCTAGATTCCATGGCGGAATCGATGAATGGACCAACGTTGTCACTGCTTGCATCCCGTGCAACCAAAAGAAGGGGTGCAAGTCGCTCAAGCAATCCGGTATGGAACTGTTGTATGTCCCATATGAACCAAATCACTACGAGCATTTGCTATTGCAAAACCGTCATGTTCTTGCTGATCAAATGGCATATCTAATGACAGGTGTACCGAAGCACAGTCGGCTTATTGATCTTAATTAGAAAAATAAGCCGACACTGCTCAAGAAGTTAAATAGCATAGATGAAAGTTATGTTCCGCGATAGCTCAGTTGGTAGAGCGTCTGACTGTTAATCAGAATGTCCCTGGTTCGAGCCCAGGTCGTGGAGCCAAAATTAATGCCCCTATAGCTCATTTGGTAGAGCGCCTGCCTTGTAAGCAGGAGGCGGTGGGTTCGAAACCTGCTGGGGGCACCAATTATAAAAGCAAGAGTTTATCAAAACTCTTGCTTTTACTTTAACGATTTTGATTGTCTCCTTAGCTTAGCTGGATAGAGCAACAGACTTCTAATCTGTAGGTCGCTGGTTCGAATCCAGCAGGGGACGCCATTTTTGAGCCACTCCCGCGAGGTGAGGCCTGACTCATCGACGTTTGCAAAGGCGTTGAGTTGGTGCTGGTGCGAGTCCAGCATGTGGTTGCTTTTTTGAGAGATTAAGAATACGATATAAATAGATTCATGGGGATATAGCTCAGTTGGTAGAGCGACGGCTTTGCAAGCCGTAGGTCCGGGGTTCGAACCCCCGTGTCTCCACCAAAATTATCGGGGAGTAAGTCAGCGGTAGACGGCCTGGTTTGGGACCAGGAGGTCGGAGGTTCGATCCCTCTCTCCCCGACCAAAATAAGGCCCGGTTAGCTCAGCGGAAGAGCATCTCGTTTACACCGAGAGGGTCGGGGGTTCGAACCCCTCACCGGGCACCATTTGTAGTAAGAACTACACACATAATGTGTGTAGTTTTTGGTTTTTTGATAAATAGTTATTCACTGTTTAGCAGTGGGATATAAGGGGTTTTATGAGTTGCAAAAGATTAATAAACACCTCCTGGTTAAGGGTTTTATAGAAGAGGCGCCAGGGCCCGATTATGTATCAGTCTTGAATGACTGGTTTCTTAGGCTCGTTGAGGCTATCGATATGAAGGTTCTTATGAATCCTCACTGCGTATGGTGTGACGACGATGGGAATGAAGGCGTGACCGGCGTAGTGGGTATCACTACTAGTCACAGCAGCATTCACTTCTGGCCAGAATATTATATGTTTGATCTTTATTCTTGCAAGGAATTTGAGGTTGAGACCGTTGTTGAAATGCTTAAGGAGTTCAAAACCCATAGCCTTCAATATCAAGTGATCAACCGAGATACCGGAGAAATGCTTGATAACGGTTTCCTTAACTTATAAACTACCTATGTAGGAATGACCGAGTGGTCGAAGGTGGCAGTCTCCAAAACTGTTGTGGCGCAAGCCCCGCGTGGGTTCGAATCCTACTTCCTATGCCAATTAAACTCACTGTTCACCGAGGGGCAGCGTCAGCCCATTGACGACTTGTGGATGTCCGATAAGTCTCGTGCAACTTACACGAGGAACTGTTGGAATACAGAAACAAAGAATCTTTGGGTACTGTGGTTGCAGCCCGAGAAAAAGCCGAGACTTTGAGGTAGAGGGAGAAGTCCCCGAGCCAAAGAGTCAGAGCAATTATCCCGCTACAGTGGTGAGTGGGGCTGTCACGCGGTGAACAGTGAGTTTAAAAACTTCTTGACATTACCACGATCATGTCGTATATTGAGAACATAGAGAGCAGCGAGCTTTCTACGTTCTTTGACATTGTTAGAAATTCTAATGCGAGTATGGCGAAATTGGTAGACGCCTCAGACTTAAAATCTGATATCTTAATGGTGTGCCGGTTCGAGTCCGGCTACTCGCACCAAACTTTAGACTTGTTACGCTATCACTGCGATCTTCGGTTCGAAACGATGACAGTAGATGTGGTGTAAGGTAGCACTCCGCCCGACGATAGGCCGATACGAGGCCGACAATAGGGGGGCGGTTCGGGTTTCGAAGTCCCGAAGCTATATTGCAGTGATAGCGTAACAAGTTTATGCACCCATCGTCTAGTGGTCTAGGATATCGCCCTTTCAAGGCGGGGACACGGGTTCAAATCCCGTTGGGTGTACCAAATAATACTCACGTTGGGTATACTGTATAAATATACACGGTCCAGAGATAAGGACCAAATCACAAAAGGAAAACAAAATGAAGAAGATTATTGCAATTGCTAGCTTGGCTAGCGTACTTACACTTGGTGCTTGCTCTCAAGAAGCTGCTCCTGCGGTTGACGCAATCGACGCAGAAGTTGCTGAGGCTGCCGAAGGTGCAGATGAAGTAGCTGCCGAAGTTGCTCCTGCCGAAGGTGCTCCTGCCGCTGCCGCTCAGTAATAGAAGTAAGTAAACAACCATCGAGGACATCATCATGGGACAAGTTATTCACGTAGATTTCTCTACAAGAAATCATCATCAAAATGAACTTTCTGTATATCTGGATTATCTACGAACAAGTGGCTTAGACGAAGATGATGTCCTCGACATTCAAGATGCAATTCTTGACAAGGACCGCTACTTCGAAGCAGACGAAATCATTCAAGAGTTTGCAAACAGCTGGTTCGAACAGTCTTGATAAGCAGATTTCAAATCTGACTTACAAATGATAAATACATTTGAGGAGTTAGATATGAAACAGAAACATAAAGACAAATTTACTGATGCCGAACTTATTGCTCAATATCAAATGATGCCGACTTTAAGCAAGTTGTCTCATTACTTTGATGTTCCGGATGTTACTATTTGGAGAAGAGCAAAGAAGTTAGGATTGGAATTTAAGATAGGCGGCGCAAACGCAAAGTTTCCACTGTCTGAAATCTTAGAAGGAAAACACCCTCAATATCAAAGTAACAAGCTAAAACATAGACTTGTCAATGAGGGCGTAAAAGAAGATAAATGTGAAGTGTGTGGAATCACAGAATGGCAAGGTGTGCCTATTACAATGCAACTTGACCACATTGACGGTAACTCACACAATCATTTATATGACAACCTAAGATTAGTCTGTCCCAACTGTCATGCACAAACAGACACTTGGTGCGGAAAGAATAAAAAAGTTAATGGGTGATCGCCGAAGTTGGAGAGTCGGGACAGTCTGTAAAACTGTTGTGTAATGCTGAGTTGGTTCGAATCCATCATCACCCACCAATATAATGCGCCTGTAGCTCAGGGGAAGAGCACCGTGCTGATAACGCGGTGGTCGGAGGTTCAAATCCTCCCGGGCGCACCAATTATAAAAAGTATACGTCAATCATAACTACATAAATATTAATACGGAAGCGTGTCCGAGTGGTTTAAGGATCTTGTCTTGAAAACAAGCGAGGGTGAAAGTCCTCCGTGAGTTCGAATCTCACCGCTTCCGCCATCATTCATTAGGAGAAAGATGTGTCATACCTATTATTCTTAGACGATGAGCGACATCCTGATGATGTTACGTGGGAAAAGTTCCCCAGAGATTTGGTTACGTTCATCTTAAAAGATTTTGATACGTTCGTGAAGCAAGTCATAACCTCAGGAATGCCTGCGTTCGTGTGCTTCGATCATGATCTATGTGATCAACACTATGAGGCTATGATAGCAGAAGCGCAAGGTCTTCCGGCAGACTATGGTCCTAAGAAGACGGGCTATGACGCTGCTAAATGGCTAGTAGATTTCTGTGAAGATAACAAGCGTAAGTTTCCCCGTTATGTGGTTCATTCTATGAATCCGGAAGGGAAAGAACGAATCATCGCATACATCGAGGATGCTAAGAATCGGCTAGATATCTAGAATACGGAGAGTTGGCTGAGCGGTCGAAAGCGGCACCCTGCTAAGGTGTTGTACGGGCAACTGTACCGAGGGTTCGAATCCCTCACTCTCCGCCAAGATTTTAAAAATAACAGTTGACATTGGTTATCCGTTTTGCTATATTGAATTATAAGCTGAGAAAACGGAGTTACAAAGACATGAATAAGCATCGTTTGGTCACTGTCAACGGCGTGATTTATCGCGGGTTTGATATTGATGGTAAACTTTATGTTGTTATGATTCCTCTCGGCAATCATGGTGATTGCATCAGGGCTTGACAACGTTCTGTAAAATATGTATAACGCACCGGTGGCAGATTGGGAATGCGGTGGACTGCAAATCCGCTACGCAAGTGAAGTAGGTTCGATTCCTACCCGGTGCTCCAAATACTAAACATATCGGTACCGATTGAAGTCAAATATTGAGGACATAGGGCGAATCGGCTAAGAGAATGCATGTGTGACTGCCACTATACGTTTGGTAAAGACAAAGAGATTAAAGGCGAATAGTTCAATTGGTAGAACCTTCTGCTCATAACAGAATAGTTGTCGGTTCAAGTCCGGCTTCGCCTACCAAATACTAGAAAGGAGAAGGCAATGGAATGGCCAAAAGTTGATGAAATGCTCGGTCAGACCTTCTCTAAGGTTTGGTCTGATGACGAGACAGTGACGTTTGAAAATGATGAGGTGCGTTATACGCTCTATCACGCTCAGGATTGTTGCGAAAGTGTTTACGTCGAAGATATATGCGGTGACTTGGAAGACTTGGAGGGCTGGCCTATGCTAGTCTCCAGAGAAGATACGAACGTTGAAGGTCCGGTCATGGATGACGAAAGTTATACGTGGACGTTCTACAACTTCGCAACCTTCAAGGGATTTGTGACTGTTCGATTCTACGGATCCTCGAACGGGTACTATTCAGAAGACGTATCTTTCAAGAAAGAGCTACTTGCTAATTGACAGATTCGAATAACGAAAGAATTTAAGTGAAAGTCTATATCCTTATCAACCGCGAGATATATGGTTTATCCAGAATTATTGCTGTGTATGACAATCTTGATGAAGCTGAAAAGCATCGTAAGAACCTAAATGATAACGAAGACTTTTTCGACGATAACAACTACTCTATCGAAACACATAGTGTAGATACAAAGTTTTAGGGCGTATTGGACAATTGGTTGGTCCAGCAGACTCTTAATCTGCCGCAGAAATGCCTTGTGAGTTCGAACCTCACTACGCCCTCCAATACAATCCCGGGCGCCCGGGTTGATGCATTTAGGTGCGGTGCGTTGTAAAATAGGCAGGTAACTGCCGAGTGTCACGAATTTTTGAGTTGCCGATGAAGCTAGGTCGCTCCTAGACATATGGAAGTAATTACTCTTAGTAGATGTGATGTCTACCCATCGGCAAACGAAGCAATATAAGGAGGATATCATGCCAGCAATGACATTAGCGAAGTCGGGCAAGCGTTATACTCATGAAGAATGGGTTAAGTTAGACGCCGAAGAACGCATACAGCTTCTTAGTATGTATGGCCCGGGTTATACAGACGAAGCGTGGAAAAAGCATTACGGTAATAGAAAGAAAAATAAATGAAACATAAGATGTACTGTATCTTTGCTAAAGAGAGCGTTCAGAAGATGAACGGTATCCGTGGCAAAATGTGTACGCAGGCAGGACATGCTTATCTACACGCATTTTGGGATGCAACTATCCCTAATGCGAATCATACTACGATTGCTGAACCTGATATTCTTGTTAAGAAGCAGGAACAGGCACTAGCGTATGCTCACGGTGATCATGCATATAAGATCACTCTTATCGTAGACACTGTTGATGAGTTGAAAGCATTGCAAGAAGCATACAAGAATGTCTGCGGTACTGCACTAGTGACTGATGCAGGATTCACTGTTTTCAATGAACCGACTACGACTTGTCTTGGCATCGGTCCGATACGAGAAGATAACATCGGTGAAGATTTGAAAGCACTAAAGACGTTTACTTAATGACGGGGTAGCTCAGTTGGTCAGAGCGCCAGACTCATATTCTGGATGTCGAAGGTTCAAGTCCTTCTTCCGTCACCAAACTTAATGGCTCGTTAGTCGAGTTGGTCAAGACGCCAGCCTGTCACGCTGGAGATCACGGGTTCGAGTCCCGTACGAGTCGCCATTTTTAATACCCAAAACACTGTACAACAGTGATCGTTTATACTATAGTCAGTAAATAAGAAGGAAACACACATGAAGATCAATCTACGCAAGGCCAACGCTATTCAAGTAGCGATCAACGAAACTGTCAAGGGCCTTGAATTCAATGCTACGGCTAGCATTAACGAGTTCCAAGACGCTGACAAAGAGATTCTTGCTGCGTCCAGCAAGTTCAGCGGCAACCTCGCTCGCCGTCTCGCTTTGCTTGATGCCCTTTACGAGATTCGTAAGGCGGTCGCGTCGGCAAACGATAGCGCAGGCATCGATGGTCGTCTCGCTGACGTTGCCCGACTTGAAAAGGACCTTCAGTTCTACAGCACGTATGCAAAGGCTTCGGTCATTACCGATTCCGCTGTCATCAACGGCAAGCTAGAGAAGATTCGTAACCGCAAGGAAGATGCTTATTCTTACCGAGGCGAGACGGTCGACACTTCTATCTTTAACGAAAAGGTACTTGAAAGTTTCAAGGGTATCGTTGCTTCTACTAAGAAGCAGAAGCAGAAGCTGCAGGACGAACTCCTTGAGTTGAACGTCCGCACTGAAATTGAGTTTTCAGCGGCAACTGTTACTACGCTCACCAACGAGAAAATCCTTTAAGGGGGTATGATGAAAGTCGGTCTTAGTTACAGTCGTTGTGTTAAGGATATTGTTGACGGCAAGGTCAACATCGATGATGTTTTGGTGGTAATCGCCCGAACCGACTTTGACCCTACTAACGATAAGCAGTGGGGAGGAATTTGGGATGGCTACACCGGAGGCGGCCTGTTTAGTCATGCTGAATGGCATGGCTACCCTGACGAGCAGAAGTTCCGTGAGGTAACTTTAGAACTCTATAACAGAGGGAAGCTGCATCAGCCACGCAAGTTTGGAGTAATGCCCAAACGTCGTCCAGAGATTTGGTTGGAAGTAGTTCTTCTTGACTCTGAACTAGAGCGTAACCCTGCTGCTAAAAATGCATGGGAACAGTTTCAGATGATTGCTGGTCTAACCGACGTTAAGGTAGATCACAACTATCAATAAGTTTGGTAGGTCGGCCCCCTAGTAGGGGTAAACTACCCGGAAGGAAAAGAGAGACGAGAGTAGGCATTTACGTTTCAGTAATGAAACATTGATCAGGCGCTTGAAACGCTCCATACTAGCATGAATCAAACTTATTTTGTTGCACATTGTGGTTTGAGTATAAGTTAGTTTTTGCAGTTTGTTTTTTGTTGATTGCTTGATAGGTTGTTCTCTTGAGAGACACCGATGCAGATTGCACAGTCTATCACTTACTTTTTTCCTTCTGTATTTTTTTTTAAATAATAGGCAAAATAGTTCTTGACATTGAGGTCAAGAGCAGCTATATTAAGTAAATCAAGAAAAGCAAAAAAAGTTCTTGACATTTTATAAGGAACTATATATCTGTAGGAGGAAAGAATGGTTGCAACACAAGAAACAGATAATGCTATTAAAAAATTCTACAGAGATTTGGGATACACGGACAGAATATCTGGAAAACAGCGAAAAATAAATCTAGACGGTCTTGTAGTTAAGTGGTATAATGAGGGGTTCGATGCTTCATATCCTTTCTGGGATGCTGAAGCATCTTAAGCAGCAAAATAAGTAGTATTAGTTCTTTGAAATTGTTGATGACATACTCATTAGATGAATACTGTTGGCGTAATGGGGAAGTGGTATCCCTCCCGTAAAGCGGTGGTCCTGGCGTTGGTTCGAATCCAACCAGTGTTCTTCTAATGAGTATAAGAATTGGGGGCATAGCCTCACTAGGGTAGCAGGGAGTAATCTCTGTCAAAGCAAGGTTTCCTATAAACTTGCGCCAGCAATGGTCCATCTATGCAAGCCTGAGTTAGAGTTGACTCGCTTAAGCGAAAGCAACTCCCGTCTGTAGAAAGGCGGTAGGCAGTAAGTCAGAGTTGAAGTCCGAAAGGATAGGAACAGAGCCAGTCGGTGAGTTCTAAGAGGGTTGGCGCCCGAACTTCAACTAGCCAAACTGACGAATGTTGAATACTAACAGGTAGTTATTGAGTCTGACCTCGCAAGGGAAGGCAAGATAGCAATACAAACGAGGAAGGGATAACCGGAATCGTGAAGTATGATTGAGTATCCCGCAAGGAGAAAGATACTAGGTGTGTTGTATTCTGTATCTAACAAGATATGGAGCAACTGGAGCAGCACATCTTCGTAGGTTCGCAAATTGCATAATGGTAATGCAACAGTTTTATGTACTGTAGATTCTAGGTTCAACTCCTAGTTTGTAACACAAAAGCGAAAGACTGCTCCGGTATATGTTTAAAGGTGCTTAATACCACACTCGCAAGGGAATGTGGTTCAGGGATGCTCGCAAGGCGGAACTGATTGATCGGAAAGAAAGCGTAGGTTCTTAGCGGAATCGAACTGCTCGCAAGGCAGGCGAAGGATAGATGGTCGAGTAGACATATGCGACGAGTCAAACGCCAGACTCTAAAAAAGGCAGCATTGAGTGATACTAGGTGACTGTAAAAAGCTCTAGTGGATAACGGTAGAACGGTCCTCGCAAGGGATTCGGTAATGACCAAAGACACTCGCTACAAGCCCGTAATCTCAGGGTGGATTATAAATAGACTAAATAATATTAGACTATTTTGATGAACGCATTCGCAATCAGGACGCTGATGCTCGTTGAAGTGGAGTAGGAAGTAGCTACCTATGACATGGAGAGTTGGCTGAGTGTGTTCTTCAAAATAGTTTATCGCGGGGTAGAGGAGTTGGGTCGTCCTCGCCGGTCTCATAAATCGGAAATCGTTGGTTCAAATCCAACTCCCGCAACCAATACTAAGCGGCATTAGCATAGTGGTAATGCTCCAGCCTTCCAAGCTGATTAGAAGGGTTCGATTCCCTTATGCCGCTCCAAAACAGTGCGTGAGATATGATTGATAGAAAATGTGACGGTTGTAATAAATGCTGTCAGGGACACTTGACTGCTACTATATACGGATTTGAAATGTATCCGGGAAAACCTTGTCACTTCGCATCTAAGACAGGATGTTCTATCTATCCACTCAGACCCGCTGATCCTTGTCAAGGATTCAAGTGTGTTTGGAAATCTAACGTAGCAGTTCCTATCTCATTCAAACCTGATGAAATTGGGATGATAATGATTGATGCAGTGAAAGACGGCATTCCTTACGTAAGTATAGTGTCTGCTGGTAAAGAAATTTCACTAGAAGTCATTGATTGGGCTGTCGGGATGGTAAACTCTGGTAAGATCGAAAATATCGTTTATAAACAAAACAACGGTATTAGGATCATATCACACAATAAAGACTTCGTTGACAAGTTCACTTGATCGAGTCAACTTAAATGCGGGCATAGCTCAGTGGTAGAGCGTCACCTTGCCAAGGTGAATGTCGGGGGTTCGAATCCCCCTGCCCGCTCCAATACTTTAAGATAAATACGTTATGATTTACATAGCGTATCAAGGTATCTACGATGGCACTAATTTTCAAGATGCCAACACTCCTAACCAAATTGGAAGAGCGTTCAATCACGGCTTCTCATGTATGGTTGACGTATGGAGAGTAGACGATCAAATATATTTAGGTACTGATCAACCTCTCATACCTGTCACAGCAGAGTATTTGAGAGGCAATCGTTTTTGGCTAAATGCTAGTAACGCTGACATGTACACCTGGTTGCAGAGTCAACCACCAAAACTATATCCAAACTATTTTCAGTTCTCAAATGATACTGAATCAAACACTCCAACTACTAGCGGAGGGCAAGTGATTGTTCCTGGAAACGTCCCGCTCGCTGCTAATAGCATCATGTTCATACCTGAACGAGTGGATAGAGGATTGCTTAGTACAGTGAAATTTAAATGCTACGGTGTGATCAGTAACTATCTGTCATTCATCAAACGGATGCGCTTTGAAGGAATATGGTTTTAACTTCATAAATCTATCTTGCAGTATGCATTTGCATCGCTGGTTTCGGAACCTTCCCAATCAGAAGCTAGCTCAAATCCGGCAGCAAGGTATGACTTCCAGCTTGATTTTCTAGGATAGCTCCAGCACATAGTAGCATCTTCTTTTCGTGCTTGGTCAATTGTTGCTAGCAGCAAGTCTCTTCCGAGATTCTTCCCCCTGAACTTTTCAAACACAAAAAGACCTCTTGAACGATATTGAAGGTCTTTGCACATATGTCCACTATTGACACCTGCGATCTCTCCATTGATAAAGATGGCGAAGAACGTGGGTGGTTTTTCCATATTAAACGAATCATATCCTTCTAGGAAGCACATCGCACTGTTGGGCGTGATATCGCTTAGTCTATCAGGCCACAGGTAAGTACTCCAGATCGGGTAGATTTCATCGAACGTGATTGCTGAGAGTTGCACTGTCATTCGAATATTTATATGGATAAAAAGGGCTTGACATTTAAACTAAAATCACGTACTATACAAACTAAGGAGATTAAAATGCCATCTGTATTCTTGACCAGTGATACTCACTTCGGTCACACCAACATCTGCAAGTTCACGAACTACGATGGTTCTCCTGTGCGTCCATGGGACGACGTTGAGGAAATGGACGAAGAAATGGTCAAGCGGTGGAACGACACTGTGGGTCCTAATGATAAGGTCTACCATCTGGGTGATGTTGTAATCAATCGCAGGTGTCTCGCTATCATGGATCGTCTCAACGGCAACAAGGTGCTGATCAGGGGCAACCACGATATCTTTAGCTTGGCTGATTACTCGAAACATTTCCGCGACATTCGCGGGTGTCATGTGATGAATGGGATGATCTTGACTCACATTCCGATCAGCAAGGATAGTCTTGCTCGTTTCGGGTGTAACATTCATGGTCATACTCATGGCAATCGTGTTCGCAAGATGCGAGGCGTTAATGTGAAGACCGGTGAAGTGCTGTACAGTGACGAGATTGATCCTGATTACTTCTCTGTGTGTGTTGAACACACTGACTTCACGCCTATTCTGTTTGAAGAAGTTATTCAACGCATCAAAGATCAGGGCGGCCAAGTAGGCTTCCGAAACGGTAACGGACCCATCATGTGAGGGTAGATTATGAACGATGATGAATGGATTGCGAGAGTAACAGCCCTACTTAATAGCGGTTATGTTTCCACTAACTGGTCTACTAACGCTGTAAGTGGGATGTCAACCAAAAACATTTATGATTCACTAATGCATGTAGAACGAGCGAAAAAAGAACGAGAGAAGAATATGTATTCATATAATAGGCAACGAGATACTAGAGACGGTGATGTTGCTCAAGCTGCACTAGAGGCGCTTGAAGCCGGCATTTCTCTTGAGGAACTGCTGAAGTCAAACAAGACTGTCAAGATTTGGTATGGTCAAATGGCCGCTGACCGCGACAAGGCTAAGATCGCCCGACAGCGTGAAGCTGAACGTCAGCGCAAGTTGGATGAAAAGAAGCGTCAGGAAGATGAACTGCGGGCTACGGTTGCAGAAAAGCTTACTCCAGAAGAACTCGCTGCATTCGGCCTAACCAAGAAAGGAGTAAAGAAGTGAGTGAAGAACAACACATCGCACCTGAAATTTACGACGAAATCCTTCGTAACACTGACACCAAGAACTATGTTAGGTTGGATGAGCGTATTGCTCGTAAGTCCCTAGTTTCTTTGGTAAAGTCCGGTCACGCTACCTTCTTGTTCCTTGCGGACGACGAGACTCGTGAATACTGGGCAAAGCTGGCAAAGACTGCTGCTACTAGAGTTGCGAAGCGTAAGGAAGCATGGCAGAAGTACGAAATCAAGCAAGCCGCTTGGGACCGGTTGTCTGAAGCAGATCGTAAGATTCTAAAACTTCGTAAGCCTACCGCACCTAAGTGAAAGATTCGGCTGTGTAATAGCAGCCGAATCTTACCTTTTGTGTTGCTCTTGAATCAAGAGTTAACTATAATTTAAAGTATAAAGGAAACAGGATGAACATTAGTCAATTAGCAGAAACCAAAGTCGGTGTCTAATAACCTGAACAGCATTCTAGTCTTGACGGGATTTCTAATTTTCGCATTTTTGCTATTGTTAGCATACCTCACGATGATGTGTTTTATTTACCTTAGTTATGGTTTCTTTTTGATATATGATTTTTTGAAAACACGTTTAGATAAGGACAACAATGACGAACGAGAATGAAACTGAATGGGTTCTAGTGGAGACCTTGTCGCAGTTTAAGCTTAGCTACATGGTTGAAGTACCGAAAGGCAAAGCTGAATACGCATTAGACACGGTTGCTATGGAAGAAGCCACTGAATTTAGTCAGGTGCATTTGCTACCGACCGATATCATTCTTGGATACAAAGTAGTGTCTAAAGAAGAAGCATTGGCACTGTGTGATGAACGCAATGACTACACATCTGGATGGTCAGATGATCTTAAGATCAAGAACTTTTTTACACCTTGGAAAGAACAGACCAATGAACCAATTTAAAGATATCATGACCGAAACTGAATGGGAAAACTTTGGTCCTTGGCTAAAGGATATGCTCAAGGTTAGCCCTGCAACGATCACGTTCACTAAGAAAGACGGAACTGAACGTGTCATGCAATGCACCCTCGATGCAACTCTACTGCCACCTGCTCCTATTAACGAATCTACCGAGCCAAAGAAAAAGAGAGCAGTCAACGACAATACGATGGCTGTCTACGATTTGGAAGCAAAGGCCTGGCGCAGCTTCACGATTCGTAGCGTGACGCATGTTGAGTTTAAGTCTCAACGAGTCAATGGTTAAATATAAGTACTTTTCTAAGGAGAAGTACTGATAAGTATATATGTCAGTTGTGAGAATTCTGACAAAAGGATCAGATTTGGGTTCGCCCTCTGAAGGTCTTAATTAACTGATATTTCAGTTGATTGTGCTTATAGAGTATGAAAAATTGCATAGCCGCAAGAAATTGCGGCTTTTCCTTTTACACATACTTTATCGGAAGTGCTACTTCAAGATTGCTAGGTACCTTGCTTAGACAATATTGCGGCGGCCCAATTAAGGAAATAATATGTGTAATTCTCAACTTTTAGATACCAAACGAATAACTGCTACATGGAAAGTTTTACTAGCAGTACTATCAATAACTTTTATATGGCAAACTACACCTACAAAAACATACGCTAATGACAACCCCGTTGTAGATCCGACTTTACAGACATCTACACTTCCTCCGGTTCTCACAAGAGAAGAAATGCTTGAGCAGCAATATGCTAATGCTAGACTCTTTTCAGTAGTAGAAACCTCGGAGACAATTCAATACACTAATGCAGACTTTCTTTGCCTAGCAAAGAACATTTACTATGAGGCGCGCGGCGAACCTGTAACGGGTAGATACGCTGTCGCTCAGGTTACACTTAACCGCGTCCGGGATTCAAGATTTGGAGGCAGCATCTGTGATGTTGTATATGCTCCGTCCCAATTCTCGTGGACAAGCAATCCCAGTCGACGCCGAACTATTCCTCAAGGACCTAGTTGGCAAGAAGCAATCTACATTACCTTAGATGTGCTAGAAAATGGCAAACGAGTCAAAGGCATGGAAGAAGCACTTTACTTTCATGCTAATTACGTTAGACCGGGTTGGAGAAACGTGCAACGATTAGGACAAATCGGGGCGCATGTCTTTTACACCTAAAACAGATAACACCATATAAAAAGGTTGACATTCCCTCGTTTCGGGTTTATAGTTTATCTATAGCTTGAAACGAGGGATTTTCCATTATGAACCGCTTTCAGATGATCAGCAACAACGGTGGGGTTTTTAAGGAACCTACGATTGAACTGTCTACTGTAGAACTGCCGCATGTGCCTGGGTTTGACCTTGGGTATGCGTATGAGTCCTGCTTGTTCAGCCCGGGCGAATCCGAGGTTCTGGCTCGGTATCAGACTCGTAGTGAAGCGATTGCTGGTCACGTTGAACTGGAAAAAAGTTCAAGCTGCGTTGATTCGTAAAATGAATTGAAGGAATACCTTATGACTAACAAACCGGATGAACTGCAACGGGCTGTTGATTTCGTCATGAAGATGGAGGCGCAGGAAGCCCGCGCTGCTCTCACTGCCGGAGAAGGGGAAATGAGTAATATCGTATCCACTGTAGAAGACCTGTTTCGATTGCAAGTCGCTCACGGAATGGAGAAGTCCATGTCCCTGAAAGACCCCGGCGGCTGGCCTGATTACGGAGAAGTCACGCAACACATCGACCGCATGGATAACTCCGAGTTTCTTTTTGCAATATCGATGGCTATTGAAGACCGCCTCGCCCCCGACGCAGGAGAAGAGAAATGACCAAAAAGTCTTTCTTGTTTAGGCTGTTCTGTAAACGGGACCGTTTCGCGGAAGGGGTCGCTGCTGCAACCCTTTTGATTACAACCGGCGACAAAACGCACATCCTCAAAAACTACGGGCTCAGCCGGGGCGCACCCGATCAAACGCCATTCGACGCGGGCTATCAAAAGACAATCCGAGCGTGGATTTCGGACAAAGCCACCACCCCCAATGCAGGAGAGAAGGGATGAGCGCGGTTCTACAGTTTACCGGCATCGTAATCATCGGCGTGGTTGGTGTTGCCAGCGCAAGCGTTCTTTTGGACAGGCTGTTTAACGGCGCGACTTACGTTCGCGATGCCAGAGAAAAAGGAAACCGCAAATGACCACCCGTCTCATCACACGCCCCAATGCAGGAGAGAAGGGATGAGCCTTTACCATGACGAGAACCAACACCTGCTGGACGCCATCTACGATGATGCTGCGGACGCTGCGGGACACGCATGGGGACCGCTAGGTTTTCCGAAGCACCGCCCGTGCCCTCACCCTGAAGGTTCCGAAGAAGCCGAAGCTTGGTGGATTGCGTTCCAGCAGCATTACACGATGGAGAACGGAAAATGACCCAAGACCTAATCACATTCGGTTTTCGGTCATCTCACACGAAAGGCGGACAGCATACGAACGGGCCGGACTACGGTGTCGTCACAGGCGAGTGCGAGCTTAGTGGCGTTCGGATTGAACTCCAGACCCGCCCCGGCTTTGGACAGCACAAGGCCCGTGAGATGATCACGGCCCTGATCGCACTGGCCAATCAGGAGAACCGATCATGACTCAAGCCCTAATCACACGCCCTATTGAAGGAGAGAAAAGATGAGCGAAGATACCCTTCGTGTAATCGCTGCCGCTTACGAGATTGTTCCGACACTGAACGATACTCGGGCGGTTAGGACGATCATCAGCGCACCGCCCCCGGCCCGCCATCACAATCTCTGCGGCCTTGAATATCACCTGAAGGAGCGAGGTATGATCGCCGACGAGCAGACGACACGCAACAGCGGGTTTCTTCTGTCGGACGGCACCTATGCCGATCGGAAGCGGGCCTGCGCTGTAGCTATCGCAGCGGGTCAGGTGACCGCCGACAAAATGACCGTGCAAGGCACCCTGTTCTCAGAGGATTTGTGGTGACCCTCATCACACGCCTAGCAATACGATTGACTGTGATATTGAATTGTAAAAGTTCAATCTAAATTGAGTTTTTGGTGAAAAAAGGTTGACTTCGGGTATTCGGTTTGCTATATTGAATCATAGACAGACACACACAAACGGAGCTGACGAAAATGGCTTACATGAATCAAGAGCGTAAAGCAATCATCGCTTCTAACTTGAAGCCTATCCTCAAGAAGTACAACATGAAGGGCACCCTTTCTGTCCGTGACCATTCTAGCATCGTGCTGACTCTCAAGTCTGGCAAGATTGATTTTGGTTCCGCTCGTGATCAGGTGAATCCTTACTGGTTCCACGAACACTACGAAGGTGTTGCTAAGGAGTTTCTCACCGAAGCGTTTGCTGCTCTCAAGAGCGCAGGATGGTATAATAATACCCGCGCGGAGATTGACTATTTTGATATTGCTTACTACGTTGATGTCAACGTTGGTAAGTGGAACAAGCCCTACGTGCTGGAGTCGTAATGCAAAAAGTAAAAGAAATCGTCTTTAATACGCTCTGCTACACGGTGTATTATAATGAACTCATTGTGTGTAGCTTTTTTCTTATTCTTGTTTTGGCATTTGGAGTCTAACTATGTATAACTACTGGATTCTTATTCGTAACTCGAACGGGTTCCCCATGAAGGTGACTATTCAGGCATCGAACCCGTACGTTGCGATTCAACAAGCCCGCGCCCTTTATGGGTCGAATCTGATTTCGGAAGGGGCAAACCAATACTAAAGCATTTTGGGTACCAGAGTCTTTGACTTTGGTACCCCGTTTTGTTAATATTATTAATGTGCAATTTCGCACTATGAAGGAGATACTATGACTACACAAACTTTTAAGGTTGTCGGCATCACTGTCCATAATCGAACTGCAAAGGTTCGTTTCACCGAAGACATGGTTCGTCGGGTGAAACAGTTTACGAAGGGCGGAGCTACTCGATGTGACTTCATCGAGTTACCGAACGAGATGACCAAGATTGAGGCTCTCAAGTACATGCTTACCCGCAAGGAGTTCTCGTCACCTGATGATCAAGCTACCATTGAAGACACGCTGTATGATAAAGAGCGTGAAGCTGGTAGAGGTGAAGTTCGGGTGAAGTCGAAGCCCTCGCTTGACGCTATCAAGTCTCGTCCGCGCAAGGATGTTACTGTTGAAGACGTACTGGGGGCAGTGAATGACTAAGGCTATCAAGATTAGTGATAAGCTGGCTAAGGTTAGCGAAACAATAAACGTTTATTTTTATGATAACGCATATATGGTTGAAGCAAGCGGTCGTGACAAGAATGATGACTGGTGTACAGTAAAGCTTGTGTGTAAGGATCTTGATGAAGTTCAGAAGCTTCTGCAAGAAGCAGAATCTATTCCCCGCGATAGCTAACATGAAGACCCAAAGCACGTTAGCCCGACATCGATATTATGAAGGAGTGAAGCCATGAGCGCCGAGACATCATCTGACGCCCACCCCCCACAACCCGACGTTCCTGCCCTGCTCAAGCGCCTTGACGCGGTCCGGGCCACCGCCGACGTCAACGAGATCAAGGCGGGTGACGAGGGTACCGTCGTGGCCCGGTGGGCGATGCCAACCGTGTCAGTGAGATGGGACAAGGACGGCCTGATCCGTCGTATCCACCGCAACAGGCTCGCCCTTATTCAGACAGAGAGACTGAACAAATGATGGTGCCGCCCCAAGAGGGCCCGTCTCTACAAGATATTATAGATACGAACCATTATTATGATGTTGGAGCTTCTATCCTTGTTTGTAAACAAGCATTGGTTGCTGCTAACGAGTTGTTCGGCGGAGACTCTCTGAAGGGTCTTCTGTACATCATGGCTGATGGGTATGCAATCTCTGTGGGGAACAACCTTCCCCCTGAGGAACGTCGTGCTGCCCGTCTTAGGTGGAACCGCAAACGTGCAGAATCCGAGTCTGTTCGGATAAGAGAGAAATACGATCCTGCATATTGGAAAGGAACCCCCGATGTTTGATGAAATCCCAAATAAGTATCTTCGAATCTTTGTAAGACTCGTTGTCCTCGTGGTTGGCGTGTTGCTTATCGCACTGGCAGGGTTTGTTGTACAAACACTGACCGGGTTTGATACAGGTGTCATTCGCGGCGGCGCTTATACATTACTTTGGCTTACGATCATGCCATCGTTGCGTCCTTGGTATAAAGGTTGACTTCGGGTACCCATTCTGCTATATTGAATCATAGATAAATACAGCAGCTACTAAAAAGGAGAAACATTTTGAACAAGCATCTTATGGTGGGAATCGGTGGCGTCAAGTGCAACTGCTGCTTCCCTGCTCCTGGTTCTAAGCACCGCAAAATGGTTATCCGCAAGGCAAAGCGCGACGAGGCTAAGGCTGCTTGGAAGGCCGAGGTTCTCAATTAAAAATAACAGGTAGATCAAAGAAAAAGGTTGACTTCGGAAACTAAGTTTGCTATAGTAAATTTACTAAGAGCATTTCGCTTCACTTTGATAAATAATACAAAGGATTAAGATATGAAGATTAATGAATTGCTCAACGAATCAGCACCCGATGATTGGAACGACGAAGAAGAAGTCGTGGTTGATCCTGATCAGGACAAAATCCCACACCTCGTGATGCAGTTGAAGAAAGCTGCCGATGTTAGTGGCAATCATCCCATCACTTTCAAGGATGGCACGAAGCACAAGATTCCTATGAAAGACATCATTTCGTTCATGCGTAAGTACAACGACCTGAAGCCGATGGATCGTGAAGTAATGCAGGATGTTGCTGCTAAGAGCAACGATGACTTCTACGCTGTAATTCAGGGTTTTAATCGCTCTCCTGCCCCTCGCGGTATCTAATTAAAACAGAAAGCCCTAGTAGCAATACTAGGGCTTTACCATGGGTACCAAGGTAGGCTCTTTGTTGAACTACCTAATAGATTCCAGTCATACGGAATAGATGAGCAGGATGACCCTCTTCTGGTAGGTAGAATCTTTGTTTTTGAAGTTCTTGCATCTGCTTTAAGTAACCATGCAGCGACTCTTTCAAATGACCAGTGTCACCGTCAGTCGCAAGCGGCCAATCTTCGAACCCTTCTAAATTGGGTAGGTAGTCGTGATCTTGTTGCATTTGTCATCCTTTATGCGAGTACTACACTCCTATTTATGTGTTTACCCATATAAGCTCAATAAAAAAAATCAGACACACATTCAGCAATAAATATTATTACCTAGCAGAGAGACTGATAGGATCTTTAACATAAAAGGAAATAAAAAGTATGAAGAAGTTACTCGTAATCGCGGCTGTCGCAATGGCTGCCTTCACTACCCCGGCAATGGCACAAGACTTCGCCGGCCCTCGCATTGAGGTTGCTGTCGGAGCTGATGATGTGAAAAACGGCGTCGATCCAACAGACCTTGTTTATGGTGCTGCTCTTGGGTATGACATTCAGCGCGGTAAGTTTGTTTTTGGTGTTGACGCATCTGCTGCTAACATCTTTGATGACGCTGACCTCGGTGTAGGTGCCCGCGCCGGCTATGTCGTTAGCGAAAACGTTCTCGCATATACCCGCGTTGGTTATACTAATCTTGACCTCGGTCGTCGCTCCGTTGATGGTGCTACTATCGGCGGCGGGTTTGAAGTAAACGTGTCTGATTCGATGTTCGTTAAGGCTGAATATCGTTACACTGACTTCGACGGTGGTCTTGGTCGTCATGGCGGACTCGTCGGCCTCGGCGTCCGTTTCTAAGTATTACTGACTAATCTAGCAACAAAGTAGCGGCGGGGAGAAATCTCCGCCGCTACCCTATTGTAGTAAATACATACATGAAAATTGGTCTTAGTCAGAAGATATTGAATCATAATGGTACAGTACATGATGCTATTGACCATGGCTGGTATTCAATACTCACTGGGCACAGTCTTTACTTTTTACCCAACACAAGTAATCAGCAATTCGACCACGTGGCTGACACCCTAGACTCACTGATACTTACCGGCGGCGAATCTTCTGAATTAAGACAAAGTGTGGAACTAAGTTTAGCAAACAAGATGATAGAGCGCGGTAAGCCTGTAGTAGGAATTGCTCAGGGTGCATTAGCAATAGCCGATATATTGGGTGCTACGCTAGAGCCAATAAAGAAACACGTAACAGTAAACTATCCTATAATTTATCACGGTGAAGTTCTAGAAGTCACAGGAGATCATGCTACTGGTATTCTAAAGAACGAAGCGAGTGTTGAGGTACTATGCACAGATTATAATGGATATACCGAAGCTTTCATAAAAGGTAATGTCGCCGGTGTCTTGTGGAATCCAGAACGGATGGTCAAGCCTTGGATTCCACCGGAGATCGCCCTCTTATTAAGAATTTAAGATAAATAGCTTGATGAGAGCAAGAGAATTCATATCCGAACGCAAAAAAAAGCGCAGTAAGAAAAAATCCACCCGTGGATATTTCTTTCCTGGATATGCCTACTATGGATTAGGAAGTTCTGACTCTAGCGGAGATTCAGGCGGTGACGGCGGTGGCGAGAGCGTCAACGAAGCGCCTGAGATAGAACTAGCTAGACGATTGCCTTCACTTGCTAAACACAATTATAATGCCATTGACACTTTAATGCGTAAGATTGCAAAGAAACATCGTATTACTAACGGAGCACTACATCGCTTATTTCAAAACAAGTACAACGATAGGCCTGATCATTGGATCAAAAACAAGCTTGATGAAAACGACCCGATTGTTAGTGATATCTCGGCGGAGGTAGAAAAGTTTGTTGAATGGACTGCCGAAAAACTTAATCTTAAGAAGGTTCCTAAGATAGAGTTATCAATGGACACTGAAGAAGCGCAGACCAATCATCATACTGGCGGGCATGTTCCCGGAGAAGATAGCGTTTGGGTTTATGCGAAGAATCGTAATCTCGCGGATATTCTTAGAACAGTATTCCATGAACTAGTACATGTTCGTCAACATGAGATAGGCATGATCAAGCCCGGAGATAGTTATCCTGGGTCACCTATTGAAGCAATGGCCGATATGCTAGCCGGTAAATACATAAAGATTTACGGTGAGAAGAATCACCACATCTTTCAATAAGGTTACCAATATAGTTGAATTCTCTGCGTAGTCTGCTATACTAACTAGACGATAAGGAGAATCTATGACAACTCGCATTTTTAATAATGAAGCTAAGACCAAGCTGACCCAACTGGTGAACGAGGGTATGGCTGTGATGCAAGAGATCGAGACACTAAATGAAGGTCTCGGTGACACGATTAAGGCAATCGCTGAGGAACTTGAAATTAAGCCTAGCGTATTGAAGAAAGCAATTCGTATCGCGCATAAACAGCGCCTGAACGAAGAAAATGAAGCCCACGACGAACTCAACACTATTTTGGAGACAGTTGGCAAGACTAACTGATGGCATACGTTGACGCAATCTTAGAACAGAGCGCGGATAAGGTTTACGTAGTAGAGCGTACTCCCGAAGGTAAGCGGGCCTATAAGGAATATAGTACCAACTATGTTTTTTATTACTCTGACCCGAAAGGAAAGCAGCGTTCTATCTACGGAGACCCTGTATCTCGTTTCTCTACACGAAAACGTGCAGAGTTCGAGAAGGAGCGCAGAATTCACTCTAACAAGAAGTTGTTCGAGAGTGACGTTAACGTGGTCTTTAGGTGCCTGTCTGAAAACTATCTAAACGCAGAGCCTCCTAAACTTCATACTTGCTTCTTCGACATTGAAGTGGACTTTGACCCGGAACGCGGTTTCAGTCCCACAGATGACCCATTCAATGCAGTGACGGCGATCACGCTCTATCTTGACTGGCTGGATCATCTGATCACTCTTGCGATTCCTCCGAGGCACATGACCGATGAGACTGCACAAGAGTTAGTCAAAGACTTCCCGAACACGTTCCTGTTCCGCAGCGAAATCGAAATGTTCGATACGTTCTTTGATCTTATCGAAGATGCAGACGTACTCACTGGCTGGAACTCAGAAGGGTACGACGTTCCCTATATGGTGAATCGGGTTACTCGGATGATGAGTAAGAACGACACTCGCAGGTTCTGTCTGATGGGTCAGCTTCCGAAGCCTCGTACTTATGAGCGTTTCGGTAAGGCCGAACAGACATATGACTTTGTTGGTCGTATTCATCTTGACTACCTACAACTCTACAAGAAGTATAACTACGAATCTCGTCACAGCTATTCACTTGATGCGATCGGTGAGTATGAACTAGGTGAACGCAAGACTCAATACGAAGGATCATTGGATCAGCTATACAACAAGGACTTTAGAAAGTTCATCGAGTATAACCGTCAGGACACGATGCTTGTGTTCAAGATTCACAATAAGCTAAAGTTTCTTGATCTTGCAAACGCCCTAGCGCATGAGAACACTGTGCTACTCCCAACGGTCATGGGGTCAGTGGCGATGATCGAAATGGCAGTAATGAACGAATCACATGCTCGTGGCTTCGTCGTTCCGGACAAGAAGCGTAAAGACTCTCACGATGAAGTCTCTCAGGCAGCGGGTGCTTACGTGGCTACTCCGCACAAAGGCATTCACGAATGGGTAGGAGCAGTTGACATCAACTCGCTGTATCCTTCTGCTATTCGTGCATTGAACATGGCCCCTGAAACTATCGTGGGTCAGGTTAGGCAAACGCTTACTGATCAATATATGAATGATAAGAGCCTTTCGCTAGCTAAAGATAAGCGCAAAAAGAAGAACGGGGATGATGCAGAAGCTGTCACTGGTGCTATTCTTTGGGAAGGTCTGTTTGGTTCACTAGAGTATACTGCTGTGATGAACCAAGAGCGCGGGACGACGCTCACGATTGATTATGCAGACGGTCGCAGTGAAGAAAAGTCTGCTGCTGAAATCTGGAAGATGATCTTTGATAGTCATCGTCCTTGGATCCTTTCAGCTAACGGAACCATCTTCACTTACGAGAAAGAAGGAATCATTCCGGGTCTGCTGTCTCGCTGGTATACAGAACGTAAAGCTATTCAGAAGCAAGCTAAAGAAGCGTACGGTACTGATATGTACGAGTACTACGATAAGCGTCAGCTTGTTCGTAAGATTCTGCTAAACTCTGCATACGGCGCGCTTTTGAACGAACACTGTCGATTCTACGACAAGCGCATCGGTCAATCTGTCACGTTGTCTGGTCGCCAGATTGTCAAGCACATGATGAGTCAAATCAATGAAATCGTTGAAGGCACTTATCAGCATGACGGTAAAGCTATCGTCTATGGCGACACTGACTCCTGCTACTTCACTGCATATCCTGCACTCAAGCCTCAGATTGAAAGGGGAGAGCTAGAGTGGAGCAAGGAACTGTGTGTCGAACTATACGACAACATCGCAGACCAAGCTAATGATAGCTTCCCGGCTTTCATGGAGAAGGCGTTTCATGCCCCGCGCAAGAACGGTGAAATCATCAAGGCTGGTCGAGAATTGATCGGTGATCGTGCGATCTTCATCACGAAGAAGCGTTATGCTATCAACATCTTCGATAAGGAAGGCAAGCGACAGGACACTAACGGTAAGCTAGGCTCTGTCAAGGCAATGGGTCTTGATCTGAAACGTGCTGATACGCCGAAGTATGTTCAAGAATTCTTGATGCAAGTGCTTTGTATGGTCATTCAGGAAGGTAAGAACCGCGATGATGTCGTTGACAAGATTCGTGAGTTCAAGACTTGGCTCTCTACACAAGATAGTTGGACTAAGGGAAATCCGAAGTCTGTCAACAATCTGACTAATCACACTATCAAGTTTGAGAAGACTGGTAAGTGTGCAGTTGGTCATGCTAAAGCTGCTATCAACTACAACTATCTTCGTAGGATGAATAGTGATCAGTATAGTCAGAAGATTGTCGACGGCATGAAGGTTATCGTCTGTTCTCTCAAAGATAACATGTTCGGCTTTACTTCTGTCGCATATCCTACAGACGAACTTAGACTTCCGCAATGGTTCCTTGAACTGCCTTTCGATGATCTAGACATGGAACGAAAGCTAGTTGATGAGAAGATCGACAATCTATTGGGTGTTCTAAACTGGAATATCCGAGTAGATACTAACACTAACAGTACTGCCAGTGATCTTTTCAGTTTCGGTTAACTAGAGCATTGACAAGCGCAAAGAAATCCACTATTATACACAGTATAAAATCCTAAATATCATTAACAAAGGAAACACATAATGAAAGACTACTTGCTCGACCTAGTTGAACACACTCATGCCCTCGGCATCATTGATCTTGTCAAGATCGTGGGAACCGACACAGAAACAAAATTTAGTGCATATTCGGAACAACGGGAGGCTGTGGTCACTGGTTCATTCAAGACACCGATTCCAGAGTTTGCAGGCACTTTTGGCATGCCTAACCTATCTAAGTTAAAGACTATTATTGGTTTTGCTGAATACGATGACGATGCTAAGATCAATCTCATCCGAGAGGACTCTGCGGGTGAAAAAGATGCTCCTGCTCGTATCCACTTTGAAACTGCAACGGGTGATTTCGTTAACGACTACCGCCTGATGTTCAGGTATATCGTTGAAGCTAAGGTGCAGGACGTTAAGTTCCGCGGTGCTACATGGGACGTTGAGTTTGAACCTACTGTTGTCGGAATCAACCGCTTGAAGAAGCAGGCTTCTGCTAATAGCGAAGAACTCACGTTCAACACCAAGACTGATAACGGAGACCTTAAGATTTACTTCGGTGACATTTCTACTCACTCCGGTAACTTTGTCTTCCAGCCGGGCGTTACTGGTACTCTGTCTCGTGCGTGGAACTGGCCTGTCAAGGTATTCCTCGCAATCATGGATCTTCCCGGTGACAAAAAGATTCGCATAGCAGACGCAGGTGCTATTGAAATCCTTGTAGATAGCGGTCTTGCAACTTATTGCTATCGTTTGCCCGCACAAGCGAAGTAAATGATCAATACAGTAAATGGATTGGGGAAGTATGTTGTGGTCGACGGCGGAATGCCCGGAACCACATATATAAATACTAGTTCAGGTTATATGAACGTCGGCGATATGCGGTTCAATCCTTCGCAGCAAAGGATTGAAGTGTATGACGGGAAACACTGGGTTACGTTAAACAGCGGTCATGCTTCGGTTAGGTTAACTTCTTATGCTGAAACGGTTATTGATTGGGCTGCCAAGAAGATGCAGGAAGATGCCGAACTTGAAGCGTTATCAAAGTCTAATGCTGCTATCGCCGACTTGGTCAAACAGAAAAAGAATCTTGACGATAAGATCAAGATGGTACAAATCTTAATTAAAGAAGAGCCGAAACTTGGAACAAATTAATCTCTCAGCATCACATAACCCAGATTGGGCGTTGTTTTTGCCAGCAGTCTCGTCTTTCTTCATCGCAGGTCTTGGCAAGCAGCGTGAAGGTGAAAACTATTTTGACGCGGCGAGAATTCCTGCGGCATTCAACGGTGATGTTGAGAAGTTAAACTTTCTAAACGAGAAGGAAGGCTTGTACACGTACAAGTGGGGACTGTACTCTGCTGGTCACGCTAATCTAGACATCACGAAGGACGACAACAACGAATCGATCATTCGTAAGCGTGATCGCCAGAATACATTCATGTTAGGTGACTCTGGTGGATTCCAGATTCTAAAATGTCAATGGCCTGCTGATTGGAAAGACCCCAACTGCCCTCGTGCAATGAAGAAGCGTACAGAAGTTCTTAAGTGGATGGATGAGTACATGGACTACGGCATGTGTCTTGATATTCCATCGCAGTCTTTGACAACGTATCACATCGTTGACAAGAAGACCGGCAAGTCCGCACACGGTATCAGCACTATTGAAGAAGCAATCACAGCCACACATATCAACAATGAGTATTTTGTTGCTAATCGTGATGGTCGTTGCAAGTTTCTAAACGTTCTACAAGGACGCAATCATACGCAGTCTGATGACTGGTATGAAGAAATGAAGAAGTATTGCGATACTAACATCTACGGTGACAAGGCATTCAACGGCTGGGCATTCGGTGGTCAAAACAAGATCGATGTTCACTTGATGCTTAAACGAATCATCAACATCATTCATGACGGCTATCTTGAAGAAGGTAAGCACGACTTGATTCACTGTCTCGGCACTTCAATCATGGAGTATGCTGTAATCTTTACTGATATTCAAAAGGCAGTTCGCAAGTATCATAATCCAAACCTACAGATTACATTTGACTGTGCGTCTCCGTTCTTTGCTGCGGCAAAGGGTCTTGTTTACAATAACAACACGTTCGAACACGATAGTAAGTGGACGTATGCTATGGAGAAGACGGCCGAGGACAAGAATTATGCTACTGACACCCGTAAGTTCAGTGACGGTGTATTAGCTGATGGTATTCATATGTTGTTTACTGACAGTCCGGTAACGGAAATGATGGTGATGAAGGACCTTTGTTTCCGTGGTCCAGGCTTTATTGGTCAACACGGCAAGGAGACGAAGACTAGCTGGGATACTCTTAGCTACACTCTCATTCAGGCACATAATGTGTATCAGCACATGACTGCTGTACAGGAAGCGAATCGTCGTTATGAGCAGGGCATCATGCCTAAGATGGTCTTTGATCGATTCGATGGTAGAACATTTGGGCAAATCGTTGATGAGATTTTCTCACTTAAGGATAGACAACAGAGCTTAGATTTGCTAGAATCACATAGTAGATTTTGGACTCAGATGAAGGCAGGGCAAGGGTTCTCTGGTAAGAAGACAGTCAATGCCCACACAATGTTTAACCAGTTATTTGAAGTCGCAGACAGCGACCCCAAAGATGAAGAAATTGAAGACAGTGACGACGCAATGGAAGGTGTGCTAGAATGACAGACTATGACACAGAAATTTATCTTTTACAAAAAGAATTCGATTCTCTGACTGCTCAAGCAAATGCGGCGGAGAAGGCCGAAGAAAACTCACTTGAGATTCACGTACAACGCGGTGCAGTTTATGAAGAACTCACGCGGCTCAATCGATTGAAGTTTGAAGAACTTCACGAAACAACAGGACATGATGACTATGACTATTGATAACGTGTCGGCAGCTAGAATTGCTGCTCAAGCAGAACATCACCGTAGAATTAAGGATCAGGCTAGACGAATGATCTGGGTAACCTTTAAGCGTGAAGGCATTCACAAGTATCCGGGAGCCGACACTGATCCAGCACTGGCAACAGGTGATGAGTTCGATGTCAGTTTTCTAGGTTTCCCTCACCGACACATCTTTCACTTTACGGTGGGGATTCAAGTATTTCACAACGACCGAGACATCGAGTTTATTCAGTTTAAACGCTGGCTCGAAAAGATTTTCAACGACGGATTGATGCAGCTAGACTATCGGTCGTGTGAAATGGTTAGCGACGAGTTATATGATATGATTGCAACTCGCTATCCTAAGCGTGACATTGAGATTACCGTTTCAGAAGACGGTGAGAATGGTGCCACAATCTACTACAACATTTTTAAACCTGTACATTCAATCGCCATCTAAGGAGTTATTCAATGGCAAATCTTAATAACAAGTCTAACGTCAATCAAATCTTCAACGATCTGGATCTGTATCGTGATTTCTGTAGAGAATACGGTTACAGATTCGACGAGCGAGACTTGTACAGCGGTCAGAGCTATGTCTGGCGTCAACACCAAAAGGCTCTTGCAGGTAAGACTGTAAAGGATCAGTGGGAAGTTGATCGTATCCGCTTCAAGGAACAAGCGGAGCAGAATGCCCAGCGTAAGAGTTCTGTGCCGGTCCGAGCTAAGAACCAGAGCTTCCGCAAACGGGCATAGGGAAAACAATATGCGTAGATTATACTACATGGGTTTGGAAGCATACAATGCCCGTTATACCTTACAACTAACTGAATGGAACAGGTGTGTCTTTGACCAGCGCGGTCTTGATGTTACTTACGTTCCCGGTGAAACTCTTGATGACAGTCAAAAGATTGTTGTTGGGCAGGTACTTGACGCACACGGTCGCTCTTACTTTGCGATGAGTCAGATGATGAACCTGGTTAAGATGATGCAACAAGGTAAGGTGACCAACGAAGATGTAATCTACTTTGAAGACATGTTCCAGCCGGGCTTTGAGAGTCTCGGGTACATCATCAATCAAGTTCCTGATAATCTTCGTCCTCGTATCTTTGTTCGTTGTCTTGCTCAAGCAATCGATCCAGATGACTTTGTTCATGTTTGGGGCATGGGTCTTTGGATGAGTCAATATGAACAGATGGTTAACAGCATCGTTTCTATCTCGGGCGGTGCAGTTCTTGCAACTAACGAAGAAATGGTAATGCACATGAAGGTGGCGGGTTGGACTGCTCCTATCTATAATATCTCCGGGCTTGCTTTTGGTAAGAATGAAGTAATTCAACGGCTTGGAGACAAGCTTAGGAACTTTACTGATCGACGCCTTCGCGTAGTGTTCTCTGCACGTTGGGACCAAGAGAAGCAGCCTGATTTCTACATGGACCTTGTTGAAGCGTGGAGGGAACGTTTTCCTAGCAAGGACGTAGAGTTTGTTGTTTGCAGCGGGAGTTCGTTGAAGTCAAATAATGAAAGTTACATGGCTCGTACTCGCAAGATGCAAGATAGCGGCAAGCTGACTGTCTACGAAAATCTAGACAAGCAGAAGTACTACGAAATCCTCAATGATAGTCGTGTTGTTTTCAACTGTGCGCTTCAAGACTGGGTTTCTAATACTGCAAGCGAAGCTGATGCTTTGGGATGCAATGTGCTTTACCCTGCGTATCGTAGCTTTCCCGAGACGTTTGCAAACGACCCAGAACGACTTTACATTCCGTGGTCGATTGATGACGCAGTGAACAAGCTGGATCCATTGCTTCGTAAGGCTCATCCCAACATGGGCAAGCTCAGTGATTGGACTGACAAGACTGTTGATCGTGTGATTGACATCATTGAAGGTAAGGGGGAGCAGTGGTTGCGTATGTCAAAAGACTACCGCAAATATTCTAAGGAAGCAAAGTATTAATGCGTATTGAAAACGAGATACTGCTTGACTTTAGTGATGTGTTGATTCGCCCAAAGCGGTCAACACTTGCTAGTCGTAACGGAGTGGTGTTAGAAAGTACATATACATTCAAGTACAGCGGTACTCAATGGCGCGGCGTCCCTATCATGGCTTCTAACATGGATGGCGTAGGCACCGTTGAAATGGCAACTGCATTGCAACCACTTAACTTGTTTACTTGTTTAGTAAAAACTAACACAACGATTCCTTCTGAGCTATATGCTCATCGTTATGCAGTAAGCACTGGTACTAGCGAAAAAGATTTTGAGCGTTTGCAGTCTGTCCTGACTGAAAACCCACAAACTAAATTCATCTGTATTGATGTTGCTAACGGCTATAGCGAACACTTTGGTGACTTTGTTGCTAAGGTTAGAAAAGAATACCCCAGTCACACAATTATCGCGGGTAATGTTGTTACAGCAGACATGACACAGGAGTTAATTTTACGCGGAGCCGACATCGTTAAAGTGGGCATCGGCCCTGGGAGCGTTTGCACAACTCGTATTCAGACTGGCATTGGTTACCCTCAGCTTAGCGCCATCATCGAGTGCGCTGATGCTGCTCATGGTCTTGGTGGACATATCATCTCCGACGGAGGATGTGTATGCCCAGGAGATGTTGCTAAGGCATTCGGAGCCGGCGCTGATTTCGTGATGCTAGGGGGTATGCTTGCTGGCCATGACGAAGGCGGCGGTGAAATGTTCACTCGCTGGAAACAGACTGGATATTGTGACGAAACCGGTGATCCTATTTTACGAGGCGACCGCAAAGTACAGTTCTACGGAATGAGCAGTGACACTGCTATGGACAAGCATCACGGTGGTGTAGCAGCGTATCGTAGTAGTGAAGGCCGTACAGTAGAGATTCCTTATAAAGGGCCAGTTGCAGATACTATCAAGGATATTGTTGGTGGCTTAAGAAGTGCCTGCACTTATGTTGGTGCAAGTCATCTTACTCATCTTAGCAAATGCACGACCTTTGTTCGGGTAAATAATCAATTTAACAATGTATTTGAAGAAAGATAAAAATATGCATCCTGCAATTAAAAACATTATTCCCCTGTATTATGAGTTTGAACCTAAAAGTTTCGAAGCGTTGAATGACCATGTTACATACATCATGCAAATTTGCGAAGATAATAGTCCAAAGGTCTATTTTTTAGGAGATTGGATTGATACTCTAAACCTCGACATTAAATGTAAATATAGATTACGGTACGATGAGCAGGCTCGACGAGCAACCATTTCTGTTGGCAGTGATAGTAGAACTTTAACCACTGAGCCGCGAGGCTTTGTCTTAAATATGACAGAGGTCGAAGCTGAAAAGTTTGAAAAACTGTTGTTGTTCCCGCTGCTTACCCAAGAGGGCGACACATTCACTATCACGAAGATTAACAATTGTGAAATTTCAAGAAATCTTGAACAAGAGAAAATTGATATTTTTAATTCTTTTTTCAGTTGACTAAATAACAATGTAGCACAAAGGCTACAACTTGAGAATTATTCTCCGTTGGGTATTAACGTTAGATACTTTGAAAGGAAAAACTATGTCTTTTAATAAAAATAAATGTGACCCCGAATTAGGTCGTCGCGTTCACGAACATCTAGTGAATATGGGAGTTGAAACTCCCACTATCGAAAACAATCTCAGCAGAACCGACAAAATTGAGATCATTGAACGCAAGTTTAAGGATATCATGGAAACCTTAGGGCTTGACCTGAGTGATGATAGTCTTATCGAAACTCCGAAGCGTGTTGCCAAAATGTATGTAGGTGAAATCTTTTGGGGCCTCGACTATGAGGCATTTCCGAAGTGTACTACAGTTGACAACAAGATGAAGTATAACGAGATGGTCGTTGAACGCAACGTGAATGTGCAATCTAACTGTGAACATCACTTTGTCATCATCGACGGTCTTGCTACTGTAGCTTATGTCCCGAATGAAAAGGTTCTTGGTCTATCAAAGATCAATCGCATCGTTGAATACTTCAGCAAGCGTCCTCAGATTCAGGAGCGTTTGACTGAACAGGTATTCCATGCACTTCGTTTTATTCTCGAAACAGAAGATGTTGCGGTCATGATTGACGCTCAACACTATTGCGTTAAAAGCCGCGGCGTTGAGGATACCGGTTCCTCTACGGTGACAGTACGTTTGGGTGGTGGATTCAAGAACGACGCCGCAGCAAGAGCAGAGTTTCTTAGTATTGCTCGTATGGGCAAGTGCTAATGATCTTCAACAAGATTAAGAAACTAAAAGAGAACGGTCGCACGATTGGCATTACCTTCTCGACCTTTGATATGCTACATGCGGGTCACATTGCAATGCTTTCAGAAGCTAAGAATCATTGTGACTACTTAATTTGCGGGTTGCAGACCGATCCTACTATTGACCGACCAGATACAAAGAACAAGCCAGTTCAAAGTATTGTAGAGAGGCAGATTCAACTTAGTGCTTGTCGCTTTGTTGACGAGATTGTTATCTATGAAACGGAAAAAGATTTGATAGATTTACTCTTGACGTTGCCCCTAGATTGTCGTATACTAGGTGTAGAGTATGAACATAGAGACTTCACTGGTCGAGGAGAATGTCAAGACCGAGGGATTGAACTCATATTCAATGGTAGAGACCACAGCTTTAGTAGCAGCAATTTACGAAAGCGTGTAGCAGAAGCAGAAAGAAACAAAGATGGAACACGAGAAGTTTAACCATAACAAGTTCAATAATATTAGATGGTCGTTCACTCTGCCAGTCAACACTTATCAGTTTCCCGCATATAAGAAGGAAACGGTTGAAGAAATGATTGAACGAATGGATGCAGATGACGCGGTGATTGGGGTGATGACTTCGTATCCCACTGCTGAGAAGATGCTTAACAAATTGTATGGAAAAGCATAAGTTAGACTTACATGGTGTACGGCATCAAGATGTTGATGCTCTGGTGGAGAACTTTGTTCTGACGAATCAGCAAAGTTTTCCACTCACCGTCGTTTGTGGCAATAGCGTAAAAATGACACAACTAGCTGAAACAGTACTAAATAGGATTGGGTGTAACACATTTGTACTACGTTACGGAACAATCATTGTACATGGGTTCAACTAAAAATATCCGAACCGGTCTCTTTGGGCATCATCCCGGTATACAAACTCTGCCGCCTGTGCTATTATTAACATAGGAGATTAAAATATGGCAGGACAATCAGTATCATACAAGTACACAAGTACTAAAGAGTATCACGACGCCTTTCCATGCGCTTATCGCCAATGGCGAGCCGATAGCCATTGCAATCTTATTCACGGCTATTCGTTTTCTATGAAGTTCTACTTCGGGACTGATAGTCTCGATGTTCGTAATTGGGCTGCCGACTATGGTGGTCTTAAGGAATTGAAAGCAATCCTCGAGGATCAGTTTGATCATACTCTCCTTGTGGCAGAAGATGATCCTGAACTTGAAACGTATATGATGCTACAGGAAAAGAAGTTGGCCAAACTAACTATTCTTCCGAAGCTCGGATGTGAGGGTCTTGCTGACATGCTCTACAATTATGTCAACGGCGTGTATATCCCTGATATGTGGGGTCAAGCAGAATCGGAGCGTCTATGGTGCTATCGAGTAGAAGTTCGTGAGACACAGAGCAACATGGCTTTCAGAGAAGGCCGCCGAGAAGACAATGAGGACCTGCTAAATGGTTAACAAAGTATATTACACAGAAAAACAAATCAATAACTCGATCCATACCATCATTCGACAAATAGTCAATGACGATTGGAAGCCTGACTATGTAGTTGGCATTACTCGCGGCGGACTAGTACCTGCGCTTAAGATCAGTCACTACCTTGATGTTCCGATGAACACTCTCAAGGTTAACCTGCACGATAACGGTGAAAGTGAGACAAATTGCTGGATGTCAGAAGACGCATTCGGTTATGTTCCCGTATCAGAACGAGCAACAGTAAAGAGTCGATGGGACACTAAGAAGCGTAAGAATATTCTTATTGTAGATGATATCAACGACACCGGTGAAACGTTAGAATGGATCAAGAAAAGTTGGGAAAAATGTTGCTTACCCGATGAACCCGCATGGGAAACAGTCTGGGGGAACAATGTTCGCTTTGCTGTGTTAGTTAACAATGACACTAGCCCTACAGAAGTCAATTATATCGGGGAGTCTATCAATAAGACAGAGGACCCTCAGTGGTGTGTTTTTCCGTGGGAGTATTGGTGGAAACTCTAAGAGACGACTTGATGGTTCAACAGCAGATAAAGACTGAATGGGAACATATGGTCGGTGTGATCATGCTGAACCAAACAGGAAGAAAGCCTGTGAAATACGTACTGCCGAAATTCTTAAAAAAGTTTCCGAACCCAACAAGTCTCCTAAATAGCACAGTGGAGGATGTGATCGACATCATCAAGCCACTTGGTATGTATAACATCAGAGAGAAACGGTTGCGCCGTATGTCAGAGGACTACTTGACTTGGAATAAGCAAGATGCACTAGCCCTTTACGGAATCGGAAAATACGGTAATGATAGTTATGAGATTTTCTTTAAACAAAACTACAACGTAAAGCCCACTGACAAAGAATTAGTACGGTACCTAAATGATAGAAAAGATAGTTGACAATGGCTGTAATTAAAGTAAGCGAATTATTCTATTCAATCCAAGGAGAGAAGTAAAAAGTGAAAATGCCTTCTCCCTGCATAAATACTTGCAAGAGGAGAACATCATGATTCAACAGGGAATATCACGAAATAGCCGAGAACATTCTGCTAAGAGGCACAAACGAGCAGAATTGAAAAAAGCATTTGGCATTCACGCAGATCAATATGAAGCGATGCTGGAAGAGCAAAACCATACTTGTGCAATCTGTGGGAAATCGGACATATGCAATAGGTCCCTAGCAGTAGATCATTGTCATAAAACTAAGCGAGTAAGAGGGTTATTGTGCACCAATTGCAATATGGCTTTGGGGAAGTTTCAAGATGATGTTGAGATTGTGAAACGGGCAGTTGAATATCTAAGAAGGGAATATCAGGTTCCTCAAGTTGAAGACACAGTTGAACACATTTCGCATGATGACCGACCTAATTGGAAGATGCTTGTTACTACCCCAGCTGGAATGTTTCCGTCTATGGGACACGCAGCTAAACACTATGATGTCCACGAAACAACGATAAGAGGCTGGTGTCTTACTGACAGCAAGAGAAAAAAGGAAGGGTTTAGTTGTGAAAAACTATATGTTTCCATGAATTATTTGAAGGAATATATCAATGAACAAAATAAAAGTATCTGAACTTTTCTATTCAATACAAGGAGAGGGAAGATATTCCGGTGTACCAAGTATCTTCCTCAGAACATTTGGCTGTAACTTCACTTGCGGCGGATTTGGGATGCCCAAAGGACAGATGTCAGACGAGCGGGCGAACATAAATCCAAAGGACTATTCTGAGTATGGTTCTCTGCCGCTTCTCTCCACTGGATGCGATTCATATGCATCTTGGGATCCTCGATTTAAGCATCTGTCTCCTGTTAGAGACATTGATTCTATCGTCGATAGTATTATGAAGCTGCTACCGTTCGGAGAATGGAGAGACGAACACCTCGTCATCACAGGAGGAGAACCTCTCTTAGGCTGGCAACGTGCCTATCCTGCGTTGCTCGGTCATCACAAGATGCAGGGCCTTAAGGAGATTACATTTGAAACAAACGGTACACAAGAGTTGAGCGAAGAACTGTATGGGTTTTTGATCGACCGGGAAACTTCACAAAACAATCGACAGGTTACATTTAGCGTCAGTGCGAAACTAAGCTGTAGCGGTGAGTCTAGAGAACAAGCAATCTGTCCAGACATTGTTAGTAGCTACGAGAATGTTGGGTATGCATATCTCAAGTTTGTGATCGCTACTGAAGATGATGCTCAGGAAGCTCTTGAAGTAACCAAGCTATATCGTGATAGCGGGTTCGAAGGCCCCGTATATTTCATGCCGGTCGGCGGTGTCGAAAGTGTTTATCATCTTAACAACAAGAATGTCGCTGATCTTGCCATGCGTAATGGCGTTAGATATAGTGACCGGCTACATTTGCCATTGTTCGGCAACAGGTGGAGCACCTAAATAGTAATAGTTTATTACCCCTCGTATTGTATAAATAATGAAGACTATTTAATAATATGAGGGGAAACATGACAAATCCTATTAATAAAAAAACCACAGAACAGTTCATAAGCGAAGTAAATCCAGAGTTAGGTATTATGATATTAGGAGAGTATGTTAATACTGATACTAAGATCGAATATCAATGCAAGCACGGGACCTACTATTCATTGCCCTGGCAAATGTTAAAGTTTAAGTATTGTTGTCGTAAGGGATATTACGAAAGCGGCAAAATGTGGGAAAAAAGAACTAATACCTTGCAAGAGTTGAAGGCACGGGCATCACGAGACCGTAAAAATATTGATGTTACAGAATGCTATATTGATACTTCCGGACGCTATAAAAGACTAGCGAATATTAGATGCACTAACCATAATATATATTATAACCCCATAGCAAATAATAAAATAGGACAATGTCCAGAATGTTACAAAGAAGATAATATGGAAAAGTTGAAGTTGGCACAAATAGCAGCTTGGTCAAGTCAGTCAACTGGTAGTTTTGTTAGTGAGAGCGAAACAAAATGGTTAGATTCATTAGAAGTTAAAGGTAGACAAGTGTGGTTAAAGGATGTACAATACAAAGTAGATGGGTATGATGCTGAAACTAACACTGTTTACTTGTACCACGGTAGATTCTGGCACGGTTGCCCAGATACATTTGATCCAGAAATGATTCATCCGGTGGTGAAGATACCAATGAAAGATTTATACGAGAAAACGATGATGTATGAAAACAAGATTAGGAATGCGGGATATAACCTTGTGGTAGAGTGGGGAAGATGAAGCGAATCGGATTCCTAGTCAGTTCGCAGACATTAATTCCACACGGTGGTATAGGTCAGTTCGCAAAGAGTTTTTGTGAGCTAATGAACAGACAAGGGGTGCTGGTTGACATCATCACCGATAAAGCTCCGCAAGGATCAAGCAGCGACTTTCTAAATTCCATAGATGCGAATATCATCTATCCTAGTGAGCCGCTGCGTTACACTGATCACAGTGCCATTTTTATGTACGGTGATAGTTTCTGTTATGAACGAATGGCGAACTTTCGTAACTCAATTGTCAAGGCATTAACTACTAATATTTATGATGCCTTTATTTGTAATACGTATGAGACTGTGCAAGTTGCAAGCACTATGGGACTTGAGGATTGCATTCAAGTCATTGCTTACACTCACCTTGAGAGTCAAATCTTCAAAGACACCAAGAATCCTTTCTTAGGCAACGTCAATGAAATGATGCGTAAGCAACTGGGTATCAACAATGTTGACATCGGAACACAAAGCAAGTTCAATCAACTACAATTTTGGGAGGAAGCTGCGTATCATCTTCCTATTCCCCTTCCGGAAAAGGGGTTGTTGCAAGAATACAACAAACCACGTGAAGGTGTTCTGTTCATCGGACGCTGGGAAGAAGGCAAAAATCCTGAACTCTATCTTGACTTGATTGAGCAGACTAGATTGCCCGCCCGTGTCATGACTAATGCTACTGGTGCTAAGAAGTTTGAAGAACGCTTGAAAAAGTTAGGTGTTGATTACAAAATTGCGGTCAGCGTTATCGGGCAAGAGAAAGTGGACTTCATCACAAACTGCCGAGTAGCGTTCAATCCTAGCACTGTAGAAAGCTACGGTATTGCTTTCTATGAACAGACTATCCAGCTTCCTACATTTGCCCTTGAGAACCAGCGCTGGACTAACAACTTTGATAGTCACTTGTTCTTCACAACAACTAAGAAGAATATGGCAGCGGATATTATAGCAGCATATAATAAGTACGATACCGCAGAGAAGTGGTATGCTAACGGGTATCTTGAATACTTCAAGGCGCATGAAGATCAAGTGTTCCATCATTGGAATGAGTGCTTCGGTAGCTTTACTGGTAAGCAATCTAATAGCAGTACTGCTAAGATATGCAATGAAACTACAGTAAAATACGCTGATTTCATCGCTGCACTAAAGCGAAACATCATTTGTATAGATGATGTCAGGTCAGTACTCACAAACAGGCACAAGTTTCGTGTCATCTACACTGCTAAGGACACTTGGCTAACTAAGGATCCTTCGTTTGAACCAGCAGAAGAACTTACTGGATTAGGATTATTTGAGTTTTAATATGAAAAAGATTTTGGTAACAGGCTGTTCAGGATACATCGGTTCGCACCTTTGTAAGCTGCTTGAACAGGACTATGAGGTATATGGACTAGATGTTAATAAACCTAAACATCCAGTAAAAGAATTCTTTCAGGTTGATATCAACAAGCCGTTCAAGACTGACAGAGAGTTTGACGCGGTGGTGCATCTGGCTGCGTTAGTCAACGTCAGTGAGAGTGAGGTGATTCCAATCATGTATTACATCACTAACCTTAACGGTACAATGAATGTGCTGAACAAGGTCAAGACGAAAAACTTCATCTTTGCTTCTACCGGTGCAGCAGCACTGTGTGAAAGCGCATACGGTATTAGTAAGAGAGCCGCAGAGGATGTAGTCACTGAATATTGTACGCGCCACACCTCTACTCCTTATACGATTTTTAGGTTTTATAACGTTCTTGGTTCGTCAAGTTATCCACCCACTAACCCGGATGGCTTGATGTACAAGATGATGGAATCTAGTTATACTAGAGAGTTCACGATCTTCGGTGATGACTATGACACCTCGGACGGAACGTGTGTGCGTGACTATGTTCACGTTGATGAAATCTGCGAAGCTATCAAGCTAGCAATCGAAAAGCCAGCTAATAAGGTCGAGTGCTTAGGTCATGGTGTAGGTTACACGGTTAAAGAAATCTTTGACAAGTTCCTAGAAGTGAATGAGGAAGCGTTGTATAAAGACACCGATGAGGCAATTCTTTGTAAAGTCGGCCCCCGTAGAAAAGGGGACATACCTCATAGCGTACTAAAAGATGTGTCCCCTTATATGAAAAATCTCTATGCTATAGAAGATTTACTCAAGCTACCCTAGTGCATCAACAGGAATGAGTTGAGAACGTCGTTGCGATTGGCAGAATCATCTCCGTCGCCCGGCTTAACGATAACGTTCCACTTGCCTACTTCCTTACTCTGAGGTGTCTTCATCATCTCATCATATGTCAATATAGATTCTGGCTGCACACTGTATTTTGCAGCAAGGCGTTGCTTAAGCGAATTGATTGCGTTTTTGTCTATGTAGAACAGCTTTCCTTTTTCATCGCGATCCAGAAGGTCTTTGAATAGAACTTCAGGAACAACTCTACTGTTCTTGGTTTTTTGGAAATCAATCTGCTTCTCTTCTCCGGGCTTCGCCCCCATCGAATAGTTGATCTTGAAGTTATTTGGTTTCGACCCTTGAGCGACTGATGCTAGTTTGGTGTAAGCATAGAAATCTACATTAGGATGCTTTTTAGCCAATGCATACGACATTGCGAGATATTGAGGAGAGAAGAAGTCGCCGGCATCATGCCAACGAATAACAAGTTTAGTTTTCTTGTCTTTCTTGTTGAACTTCTTGTCAGCCGCATCGATTTCTCTGCTCATCATGTCCATGAAGCCGTCAGGGTCGTTGTACAAGAAGTTCAGAAGCTGCGTTTGTCCTTCAGCGACATTCTTCCACTGAACATATCCGCCCTTCAGGGCGTAGCAATACGTCTGACATTCGCCTGCTCCGGGGCAAGTGTCGATTACCACGAATTTTTTATCGTCTTCGTCATACGCTAGTCCTTTAAGAGCAGGAAGACCCACGTTATAGAATACACTAGCAGTGCCATCACTGTGCTGCATCTTTTCATTCTGTTTGAGAACTTTAGATGGTCGTCTAGTTATCAAATCGCGTAGGGCATCTAGGTCGTATTTTTTACCGTCTTGGTCAACGATTGGAACTACTGAACTTCGGTGAATATAAGGCTTCTTGAACTTGTCCTGCTTAGTTTTGCCTGACACATACTTTTCAGTTCCGCGAGCAGTCTTTTTTGCTGCACCCGTCTTAGGGTCTGTGACAGGTTTACCCATGATACGATCTAGATAACCCTTCAATTCTTTTGGACTTAACTCACGCGCAGGTGCGTCAATTTTAGCTTCTTCGATTTCCTCATCTTCTTCCACGTTTTTTTCGTCAGGTGTTACTACGCCTGATGCATTGAGAAACTGATCTAACGTCATCACGTTCAATTTATCCGAAAACGGGGAAGAACCCTTGACTTCTTCCGAATTCTCTGTTATAAGATTAAGTATGTTTCTAATATCCATGATAAGTCCCGCTTTATATAGTGTATTTATCAAAAACCGGCAAGATAATAAAAATGCAATACGTTGACGACACTACATTGTTCTATATATCATGTGCATTGGTATTTGTGGCTATTTTACTTAGTATACTCAAGCCTTTTAAAAATAACAGATAGTGGAGAACCCTCATTAATATTTTTTATGTACACACTGATCCAGTCATCGCTGCACAGTCGATGGTTGATCGGCACGTAGTCAAGATGATTCTGGAGACGGCCCAGCTACTCTCTACTGCACATCGTGTTATAGATGGTGTAGAGTATGTAGGTCAGTCACAGTCTGGTCGCAAAGCAAAACGATGGCGGTTATCAGGTAATGCTGATGCTATTATGTATGCTGCTACTCATATTAATCATCCTTCAGCAGTTTGGGTTCGTGAAAACTCTGCCAACTATGCTTGGTTGTATGATCATCTTTTGGCTCTTGGTCGTGAGTACACTTATCGTTATGGTCGTACTCATCTTACAATTGATAAGCTAAAGGATATTCTCAAGGAAGCCCCTGAGCAGATCACAGAAAGCAAAGTAATGACTAAGATGCCATCTTGCATGGACAAGCAGTACATTGTTAGCTTAGACCCGGTTGTCAACTATCGTAACTACTACAATTACGGTAAGGTTAACTTACTGCGTTGGACTGAGCGCGGGCCTCCTAGCTGGATCGACGGTGAAGTTATTCAGCAGTCAGGTAAAAAGACGATATATACTATTGAAAGGTAAAAATATGTTTGACAAATTAAAGAAATGGTTCACTGAACCAATGTTTCCCGAAGAACAGCCGGCGGTTCCTGAACCAAAGCCCGAAGTAAAGCCTGAAGTAAAAGCACCCAGAAAGCCTAAGGTGGAACTCACAGACAAGGAAAAGGCTACTGCGGCTGGAGAACCTTACGTCGCTATTCTCAAGGTTGATTTGGATCCAAATGACATCAACAATGGTGCGTTTGATCTTGATTGGAACGACAAGTTCCTTCTCAATCTGATTAAACAAGGTTATAAGATTCGCGCCGATGACACAGACGCTATGATCGTTGATCGATGGTTCCAAACTGTTTGCCGAAATATCGCACTTGAGGTATACGAGCAAGAACAAGCTGACCCGGATAAGCGGGAAAGTGATATGCGTGTTATTCGACAGCGTGATCTAGGCGGCGGGTATACGGAGGCAAGCTAACCTTTTGGATAAAAGGGCTTGACAACTGCTACTATTTTGTGTATTATATGCTTATTCATAGAGAAAATGCTAGGTAATAACCATGGTCAGTAAGTCTAATAATTTCAAGTTTGCGTGGGTACCTAATAAGGAACCAATCACTGCTCGTCCCGTAAATGTTCTAGACAAGCTCCCGAACGACTACGATATTATCTCGGTAGATGTACAGGCTACGCAGTGTCTCGCTTCCCTTGAAAAGAGCATTCGGGATGAGCTAGCCAAACCTACTTACAAAAACACGAAGCCGCAGCGTTACGATCAACGACCCAAACACCAGGAGATTGCGCTTGGTGTGTTTTTCACTGCTCGGTCATTCCAGCGTCCTGAAAACCAGCCTCATATTAGGAATATTGTTCTTAAGTGGGATTCTCGTCGTCCCGCAGCTATTCAAGTTTGCCACAATCCTGTTACAGATGAATACTACATAACCGACGGACAGCACACTGCGCTTGCGTATGCAATTCGTGCTAAGATGGGCTTGTTTCCTGATGTTAACCCTGAGGATTGGTTGAATCTCAAAGTAGATTGCATGGTAGTAGAACTTGAAGTCAACAAGGATGGTTCGGTTGACATGAGTTTCTGTCGTGAGCATTTCATGGGTATCAACGGCGGTGACAAGTTGAAGCTAGCTGATTTTGATTTTTATCAGAATCATGTATTGGCTAAGCGTCAAGATTCACCCAACAATGAAACTCAGGACGAATATGAAATTGCTTTCAACAAGCAAGTGATTATGGAACAGAATGATGTCATTCCTGTTCACAAGAATTCTTCTGATCGCTTCAAGGCCGGTGCTCTTACTGGTGTTACTCACCTTAAGGATTTGAGCATTGAGGATGTAGAGTTCTTTAGTTCTAATCACAAGAAGTATTGGCCTCAAGAACCCGTTGACGCTATGGAGCTTGTTCCCATGAAAACATTGCGTAAGCTGATTGTTTCTAAGATGCGTAATTCTAAGGAATTTGATTCCAAGGAATTCAAGAAGTTTATGGAAGATTTGAATGCAACAGTAAAAACTACTGCCGGTAGCTGGGAACAGCTTAAGAATTTAGCACAGACTACCTACGCAAAGTACTATCGTGAGATTATGGGTGACTTTGCTAAGTCTAAGGTTAGTGTTCCCGATGATGTGTCGCTCGTTCTTCTACTCAAGATGTATCGCGCCGCAGGTGGCAACTATAAGTGCATTCCTGATTCAGTATATACCCGATATACCGAGAACGGGGATGACCTGTTCAATCACTTGGAACCTGCTAAGAAAGAGTTGTTTAAGTGATCAAGAATCTGCTATATGTTACTAAGGTGCTTGACAAGGTGAAGTTTGGGATATCAGGTGATCTTATCAATCGCTTTATAAATTACAACAAGGGAAATCAAAATTATGAAGTCCATGCGTTGTATGTTGCGGTTGAGGGTCATGCGGAACATATCCTGACATGTGAAAATTACTTGATGAGGACGTTGCACGAATATCTAGAGAACCCCAAACAACTTGCAAAGCCTACCGAGTACGTTGATCCTAAATTTACCGATATAGATGTTGATTATGTCTCTACCCTGATCGAAAACAAGATCAAAAATCATCCTTTGCAGATTAAAAGGCTGAAAGGGGAATACGTTTCTGCTCTTAAAATCGATCCTGACATGATGGATAAAATTAAATTGTCGCCCCATAAGTACCTAGAGGACATTTAGGGCTTGACATATACTCATAAATAGCGTATTATCTATGTATATTATAAGAGTAAAGGTATCTCGTGAAATACGCACTGATCGACACTGCTAACACTTTCTTCCGCGCTAGGCATGTTGCTGCTCGCAACACTGATACGTGGGAGAAGATTGGCATGGCTATGCATCTAACGCTTTCGTCTGTAAATCAGGCTGTGCGTATGTTCAACATCGACCACGTTGTGTTCTGTCTTGAAGGCCGTTCATGGCGTAAAGAATTCTACAAGCCCTACAAAGCGCATCGTGCTATCGACAACACTGCGTTGACTGAGGCTGAAATCGAAGAAAACAAGATGTTCTGGGAAACGTATGAAGCGTTCACTACGTTCCTGTCTCAGAAGACTAATTCTAGCGTGTTGCGTCATCCCAACGCAGAAGCAGATGATCTTATCGCCCGCTTTGTTGACTTGCACCCCGAAGATGAACACTATATCATTTCGTCCGACACTGACTTCGTGCAGTTGATCAGTGAGAACGTGCATCAGTACAACGGTGTCGCGGGTCAGTTGATCAAGCTAGATGGCTATTTCAATGATCGAGGTAAGCCTGTCAAGGACAAGAAGACCGGTGAGCAAAAGCTGCTAGAAGACCCTGAGTATCTTCTGTTTAAGAAGATCATTCGTGGCGATGCTACTGACAATGTTTTCTCTGCTTATCCAGGTGTGCGTGAGAAGGGTTCTAAGAACTCTGTCGGCATCAAGGAAGCGTTTGAAGATCGCAACAAGCAAGGCTTCAATTGGAATAATCTGATGTTGCAGCGTTGGGCTGATCACAACGGAGACGAACACCGTGTCAAAGATGACTACGAACGCAACAAGACGTTGATTGATCTCCGAGCGCAACCAGCAGAAATCAAGGCTGCGGTAGACGGAGTGATCAAGGAGAACGTGCGTACAACTGTAACCCCAATGGTTGGCATTCATCTTATGAAGTTCTGCGGCAAGTATGAACTCACTAAGATTTCGGAGCAGGCTGAGACTTATTCAAAGTGGCTCAACAATCCATATAAAGGAGTTCTCAATGCCGATTGATCCTGTCTATCTTTGCAAAGATTGTAAGTTTAGCAAGATGGATGTGACAGATACTATTTTTACACTCGGTGGCCGAATGGGTGCTAAAGGATTCATGTACAAATGCGCTAAAACAATAAAGCTAGCGCATAGCGTACTTGACCCTGTCACAGGTCCCGAAAAGATTGAGACTAGAATGTCGTACTGCGAAATTGAGCGCAGGCACGGTGACTGTGGTCTTACTGCAAAGCACTGGGTACCTAAGCACAAGAAAGATTTATTTAAAATGTTGACAAAGGAATCATATGACTGAACTAGTCGCAAAGCCAATCGTAAAGAACCAGTTTTGGATCGTCACTGATGGCATCAAGAAGGTTGGTAACATTGAAGTTAACAATGATGGGTACGGTGTCCGACTTAATGGAACTTTGTTACAGTTCAATAACACTGACGAGTTGAAGAAGAAGACTCATATTCGGTTTGAGCCTATCAAGTCAAACAACAAGAAAGTCTCGCTTCCCTATCCCGAATACCCAACCACTCCTCGCACTTACAACTCACTGTTTGATGTTAAGCGGGGCTTGCATCTGTTCACTAAGACACGCAAATCTAAGTGTCAGCATGCCGCGGGTTGGTTTGTGATGGATCAGAACGGAGTTAAGGTTGTTGTTTTTTGTCCTAAATATATCTTTATCCAACGTTATCCTTACTCTGGTCCGTATAAAACAGAGGCTGAAGCGCAAGTTCAGATAAATACAAGATGATGCATATTAACCGATTCATGGATAAGATGACCGTAGCTGACTCCAAACAAAACAAAGATTTGGTGTTGCCGATGACGGATGCCCGTGGATTGCGTGATGATATCGCTAGGTTACTGTCAGACTTGTATGAATTGTCTAAGACCAAGAATCAAAACGAGGTAATACAAGTCGAAGTTAAGGGCGGATCATTCAAGTGAGTAGAACGCAACCAAATGTACTACTAGAGTATGTAGACAAGAAGACCTACAAGTGTGACCAGATTGTTGAGGCTGCTGGCATTTGGGCCGTGTTTTACGACGGGCAATCTATCAATCTCAAGTCTTCTCATTATCTCGCAAACGATGCTGCTCCGAAGTATAAAAAGACTAGCTTCTCCAATCCAGGACATGCTAGAAACCTTTGCCGCAAATTGAATGCACAATTCAAGACAGATAAGTTTACTGTCGTTTTCATGAACTCGGGACGCACAGTTTATCCCGATGACTTATCCTAAGACCAAACTTGAAATTGTCAAAACTATCCTGACTGAGACCAAGGATGATCCTGACTTTCCCTGGAACAATCATGAACCTGACAAGCTGATATTTGAATGGTTTGTTACAGGTAGAAGGGGCGATGGGCTTAGACTAACTGATGTTGGTGCTACTGCTTTCATAAAAGCAAACATCGCTCATTACTCATTTGAACTTAATAAGCAGAGTTCTAGAAAGAACTGGGAAAGTTATGTTATGGTTCTAAACAAGAAAATGCATTGTCCCTATTACATCGGAGCGGAAATCGACGAGAAGAAAAAGAAAAAACCCTATATCAGAGTCTACGATCACAAGATAGCTATGCTCATGACATTGTACGGCACAGTAGATGACTATCTGGATTCAGTAAAATAATATTTGTCTTCTTAAACCAACTCAAAAAGTAATATCCGATTCGTCAGGCATTTTTTTTGGATAAAAAAGGTTGACATTGGCTTCGTATTTGTTATGATTAGTATGTAGCAAGGAGATATCAAATGGCACAAGTTAATGTTAAGTTTCGTGTTCACTGCGTAGACTCAGAGCGTGGTTGGGGCCAAGACTACTGGCACGTTGATTTCGACACCCGCCCCGAAGCTGAAAAGTTTATGGCAGACACCAATGCTAAGAATACTGCTAAGTTTGCCCCTGACTTCTACAGCCAGGCAAATAGCATCGAAATGGTCGAAGCATAAAAATCGTACCCGAGGTCATTTTTCGGTTGACTTCGGGTACCCATTTTGCTATATTGAATCATAAGCTGAGAAAGAGGTTTTTATATGTCACTGGATGTTTATCTGACTGCTGTTCGCCCCACAGAGGTGTACAGCCGCAACATCACGCACAATCTGAACAAGATGGCTATGGAAGCCGGCATCTACGAGGCCCTGTGGCGCCCCGAAGAAATCAATGTCACTACCGCTGAACAACTGGTTCCTCTGCTGGAAACAGGCCTGGAAACCCTGCGGGCCGATCCTGAGCGTTTTAAGGAGTTTAATGCTCCAAACGGTTGGGGCATGTACGATAACCTGATTCATTTTGTTGAAGACTATCTGGAAGCCTGCAAGGAAAACCCCGATGCTGAGGTCAACGTAAGTCGTTGATTCACGAGAGCCAAAGTAATTCACTCTTTGGTGAAAAAATCTTGACTTCTTCTTAAAATCTGTTATATTGTTTACACACTGAAACAAAGGAAATTTTTATGTTTAGCGTTATCGTTGCTTTCATTCTTGGAATGGTTGTTATGGACTTCATGTGGGCCTACAAGATGGGAATCCCGCAGGCCATGTGGCGTCGTTGGAAAAATCGCAAGACCCGCATTTAAGGGTTGACTTCTTCGCAAAGAAGTAGTACTTTAAGTTCATAGATTGAAGCAACGGAAGCAGCACATGGCTCGTTATCAGGCTCCCAAGATTTCTTATTCGACCGACGAAGTGTTTGCTGCTGCTTGTGCTGCACAGCGCATCAACGGTGAATATCTCAAGGACGATAAGATTCTGTATGATACTGACGGGTATGTCCTTTCGGTCGATAAGGTCGCTAACAAGAAGCTGACTTCTCAGTTTCTTCGCGGTGACTTTGACATCAACGATGAGGACCGTGCGCTGGGACAAGAAGTGCGTCAATACTGCAACTCTCTGACGTTCAAGATCCTGCAGGGAAAGACTCTGAGTGATTTTGAGCAGACCATGCTCAAGATTGCTGACAAAGAGATTGTTGACAGCTTCTACGATATTGCTGTTGTTTCGTCTCTCCCTGCTTCGTATGAGCGTTCTAAGGCTCGGCGTGAGCAGAGCAATCGCCTCCGCGATCATCAGGGCTGTCTGAGTCAAGCAGAAGGTACCGCAGTTGATCTTGAAATCGAAGTCGTGCGCTGCAACTATAGCAACAACTGGAACACTTATTATGTCACTGCTATTGTTGAAAATGCTGTAGTGTTTTTTGCGTTTCGTGATCAGATTGAGATTGGTTCTAAAATCCGCGTCAAGGGTAAGATTAAATCCCACAAGGAAGATCGTACCCAACTTAGCCGCGTGAAAGTTATTTAAGGTTTACGAGAAGCGGACAAGTCCCGAATGGCAGGTCGTATATTGGGTCTCCCTTAAGTGGGTTGTAAATTCCCTCAGTGTGCTGGCTTGTCCGCTTCTTGTATTTTCTTTTAGGGTTTATGTATGACAGATTGGACGATACCAATTCAAAGTGTAGGGCGCTCTTGCCGTCCGGGTATGGAAGTCAATATGCTTACCGCAGGAAAAGGCAAGTCTGTTTCTGTGGATATAGAATCCGATGCTTGGACCCCGATGGTATGGCGACTTCAATCTTTACTGAGCCCTCACTATGCTGAATATTTTGACTATGATACCGGTGAGACATACTGGAAGAAGTTCACTGGGCTGCCTAAAATAGCAGACTTATATAGAGCAAACAATGTCATTCGCAAGAATGAAGACGGTTCATATGAATATGTTAAGAATCGTCAAACTGGCGATGAGCGTCGGCTGACCGAACAAGAAGTTATTTGGCTCATTTTGAAAGCAGGAGCATAAGATGCAAATCGCAATCGCAGATACTACTGGTAATGTTTCTATTTGGTGCGAAGTCATTGGCATCAATAAGGATGGTTCTATCAATTTCAGCGTCATCAATGGTGCTTGGGATGGTAAGTACCACAACAATACCGTGTACGTAGAATATACTAAGGCAACCTATCCTGGCTTCCTTGTCTGGGTTGGTCGAGCTAAGTTTAACGAGCAAGATTACAACGATGCTATTCCCTGGATCCAAGAACAGATTAATGATCCTGATTATGTAATGACGCAGCCCACTCAGTATGTTGGTCCCGTCAGACAACGGCGAAAAGATGAGCCAGACGATATTCCTTTCTAAGCCCAGTTATCTTCCGATATGTCAGCCCCCCACCTTCTCAAAACACACAGATGTGTGGCGCAACTTTATGGCATCACTTGATGTTAAAGATAAATTTGACCCACGCTTTGCTGACCAAATGAGAAAATGGAACGGTATGCTGATCAATGATGTGGTCAGGTTTGAATCCGACAAAGATAAAATGTGGTTTATTTTGAGGTGGTCGTGAATTACAAATTCATCGGTTGGTGTCGTGAAGATAAGCACGATAAGGTTTGGGGCGTTATCACCCTTCACTCAAATTCTTACGTTACCTTTTGGGGTCGACGCGGCTCAAAGCTACAAACTAAGATCAGTACGGATTCCCATGCCGTTAACCACTCGATATACAAAAAGAAAAGGAATGGCTACCAGAGCATTCCGCGCGATGAGATTGATCAGGTTTATCCTGAATTTCAATCCGATCTAGAGAAGACTGCCCTTTGGGCGATGCTTAAGGCTTGACTTTTATTTGTCTTCGCTGTATAGTGACTACATAAACTAAAGGAAACACATGTCTGCATCTTGGATTCAAAAGCTGGCTGAAAGCGATTCTCGCCTTCATAAAGAAGATGTTATTCTTCAAGCACTGACTGCTGCAAAGCTAGGCAATGATATCTCCTCGCGGTTTCTGCGAGGATTAAAAGTATGCTATGACCCGTTCGTGACGTTCGGTGTAAGGAAGATTCCTGATACAGTAGGTATCACTGGTGCAGAAAATCCTGCAGACGATTTCGACCAGCTTCTCATAGACCTTTCTGCTCGGCTCTTGACCGGGCATGATGCTCGTGATGCTATTCAGGGTCTTGCTGAACGGTTTGACAGTGATGAGTGGAATTACTTCTACGCTCCTATCCTTCGGCGTGACATGCGTTGTGGCATCAGCGCGACCACAATCAACAAGATTGTTAAGAAAACGGATTACGAAATTCCGATATTCAGTTGCCAGCTTGCTTCGAACAGCGAAGGCCGCCCTGAAATGCGCGGCACGAAACGTCTTGAACCGAAGCTGGATGGTGTTCGGGTGTTGATGATGGTGGCTGTGCAACAAGGTATTTCCCGTCCTCCTACTACTTCGGTAGTTTGCTATAGTCGCAACGGCAAAGTGTTTGATAACTTCTCGCACATTGAAAATCAAGTCCTCAATAACGTCGAGCGGCTGATCGCTGCTGCTGATAAAGTAGATGACATGCAGAGCGGCATTCTTAAGCAAGGATTTGTCCTTGACGGCGAAGTCGTCGGCAACACTTTCCAAGAACTGATGCGTCAGGCTCGTCGTAAAGAAAATGTCGATGCTGCTGACAGCGTGTTCCACGTATTTGATGTTCTTCCTCTTGCTGACTTTCAGCGTGGTCATTGGAATGCACCGTTGAGCAAGCGTATCGCTTTGCTTGAAGCTATGCAGCCTGCATTTGATAAGATGCCCAACGCTGAACTTCTCCCTCATCTTCAAGTTGACCTTGATACAAGTGAGGGTAAGAACCAGATTGAGCGTTACGCCAATGAAATGGTGAATGCAGGATTCGAGGGCATCATGATCAAGAATCTTGATGCACCTTATCTCTGTAAGCGTAGCACGGACTGGATGAAGTGGAAACCTACTATCACTGTTGATCTTCAAGTGATCGGTCTTGAAGAAGGTACCGGTAGAAACAAGGATCGGCTTGGTGCATTGGTCTGCAATGGTGTTGATGATGGTAAGGAGATCACTGTCAACGCTGGTTCTGGATTCAGTGACGCAGAGCGTGACAGTCTTTGGGAAGATCGCAATCTGATCGTTGGTCGTACGGTTGAGGTTATGGCTGATGCTATCACACAGAACCAAGACGGTACATATTCGCTGCGCTTCCCGCGCTTCGTTCGATTCCGTGATGATAAAGGAGAATAAAAATGAACATTAAAGAAAAATACAACACCCTGAGTGTTAAGACTAGAGCAGCCGTCAAGACGGCTGCTATCATGACCGTTGCATTCGGGGCGCCGAGCCTAATTGTTGCTATGCCGCAGATTATGCTTCCTATTCTGTTTTTTAGTTTAATCGCAGGAGCTACATATGCGATATACGCCATTGTGCTGTCTGATATGAAATATGAAGAAAAGTACAAGAAATGAACATTGAAATCATCTTTGCAGAGCCTCCCCAACGGTGCGAATGCTGCGGCATCATTGCTGAAACTCGACCATACGGGTTCAATCACGAAGAAATCTGCTTTGAGTGTGCTATTAAAGACGAGTCGCTTACAGAAATCAGAGCTAAAGAATTTTTGTTCGGATAGGGAGAATGATGTATTTAACCGTAGCTTTTATTTTGTTGGTAGTATTTGCATACTTTGCTACTTACATCGATTACCGTTTTGAGATTTATGGTCTTGGTTGGACCTTCACTATGGGGGTTGTTGCATGTTTTTTTTGGCCATTGACTCTCGGACTTGCTATCTTCATTGGTCCGTTGATTCTAGTCATGCGTCTGGGCGCAAAGCGTAGAGGAGACAAATTCTAATGATAGAAGATGATGAGGATATGGAGAAGGTTACAGCCGAATGGTCTGCAAAGCTACTAGGGCTTCACCACACGTTTGAAGACGGTGATAGTATTGAAGTCACTCAAGTAAGACGCAGAGACACTGGTCCTTGGGTCACCTTTAATGTCAGGCAAGGTCCGGGCATCCCGAGAAAGTTGCTTATGGGTATAGACGAGTTTCTCGGGACATATGGCCACTTGTTCATCAAAGAAGAAAATAGTTAACTTTATCCTTAGGGGATAGTAGTATAAATAAAGCATGACTTTAAATAGAAAAATATTCAGTTTTGCAACTATCACCTTATTAGTTGCTCTTTCATTGAGTGCCGTTGCGGCTTGGTACTCTATTCAGGGATTGATGGCTATCTTCGCCGCTGCCCTCATCCCTATCATGATTATGGGAGGCTCCCTAGAACTAGCTAAGATAGTCACGACTGTTTGGTTACATAGATATTGGGATAGGTGCGGTTGGGTGATGAAGCTCTACCTTATTCCCGCAGTCGTTGCTCTTGCATTGTTGACTAGCATGGGTATCTTTGGTTTCTTGTCAAAAGCACACAGTGACCAGAGCTTAGTAAGCGGAGATGCAGCAGCTAGGATTGAGTTGGTTGACGAAAAGATCCGGATTTCTCGTGAAAACATCGCCATGAACCAAAGGGCGATTGAACAAATGAACAGCCAGGTCGACCAGTTACTAGGTAGAACAGATGACGATAGAGGTGCTAATCGTGCGGTTCAAGTTCGTAGGCAACAATCCGCGGAACGTAATCGACTATTACAAGAGATAGAAGCCGAACAAGTTGAAATCGCACAGCTTAACGAAGAGGTCGCGCCTATTCGTGCAGAGATTCGTAAGATTGAGGCAGAAGTAGGTCCGATCAAATATATTGCTGCGATGATCTACGGGGATAACCCTGACACAAACCTGTTAGAACGTGCGGTACGATGGATGATTGTTCTTATCGTTCTTGTTTTTGATCCGCTGGCTCTTATGCTTATGATAGCTGCACAGAGCAGTTACAAATGGGATGCAGAGGACGCAAAGAAAGAAAAAAATGAGATTGAATATAAGCCTGAACCTGAGTCTAAGTCAGCTAATATTGAGAAGAATGAAGATGTGCATAGTACAGAAATACTACAAGAAGAGGCTACTCAAGTCGATGACATCTTGGGAGAACCACTACCAGAAAAACCTCTTCCTGACGCAGATGAACTTGTCGATGAGTTGGCGCAGAGTGAGGCAGAACCTGCACAACATGTCGAACCCGCCGAGGAAGTAGCAATCCAAACGGAGGGCGTGACCCTTCATGAAATACAGGAAGGCTACTACGACGTTGAGGGGAAATCTATGAGCAAGGCTGCATTGTTGGGAATGCGTCCTGAATTGTTTTCCGCGAGACCAGACAGTGAGCAAAGTAGTACTAACTTTGGAACCGAGTTTCCTAGATTTGCGAAGAAGTCTGACATATTCGTTCGTGTAGATGTTCTTCCCAACAAAGTTTTTAAATTTGATGGTTACAAGTGGATTGAGATCAACAAAGAAAACAGTGATTCGTATCTGTATGACGAAGCATACATTCGCCACCTCGTGAGTAAGATTGCATCCGGCGAATATGATGTTGATTTACTTTCAGAAAACGAGAAAGCGCAGATTGAAGAATATCTTCAACGAAATCAGTCCCAAGATAAGTAATATATATGACTGACAATAAGATACAGCATTGTTCTTTCTGCGGAAACCATAAAGATCAAGTAACAAAATTAATAGTAAGTGAAGACGTTTCGATTTGCAGCGGTTGTATTTCTTTATGCACCCAACTACTGGAAGAAGAAAACAGTGAGGGGAAAAAGGAAATAGAATCTAAAAACTTCGACGCATATAGCATTAAAGAACACCTGGATCAGTTGGTCATTGGGCAAAACGACGCCAAAGAGGTGCTAGCAGTTGCAATATCAAATCATTACAAGCGAATCAATCATCCGCCCAAAGACCTTGAGATTCAGAAGGGCAACGTGTTGTTGATTGGTCCAACTGGATCAGGCAAGACGTTACTCGCTAGGGCAGTTGCAAAGTATCTTAATGTACCGTTTGTTGTAGCAGATGCAACTAGTCTTACTGAGGCAGGCTATGTGGGAGAAGACGTAGAGAGTATGATTTCAATGCTGCTTGCTTTGGCGGACAATGATGTTAGCAAAGCAGAACGCGGAATCGTGTTTATCGACGAAATTGATAAGATCGCCCGCAAGAGCGAAAGCACTAGCATTACCCGTGATGTGAGCGGTGAAGGAGTGCAGCAAGCACTGCTAAAGTTAGTAGAAGGCACTAAGTGCAGGGTGAGTGCTGCGGGTAAGCGTAAGCACCCGCAAGGAGAATCCATCGAAGTTGACACTAAGAACATTCTATTCATCGCAGGCGGAGCATTCGTTGGACTTGAGAACGTCATTAAGTCAAGAACTCAAGGAACCTCGATTGGGTTCGGAGCCGAGGTCAAATCTAAGAACGAAAAACCTAACATCAATCAAGTCACTCCTGATGATCTAACTCGTTTCGGAATGATTCCCGAATTCATCGGTAGATTCACCACCACAATCACGCTACAAGAATTGACTCTACCACAACTGATAGAAGTCCTGACTGATATCAAGAATAGCTTTATTAAGCAATATGCCTATCTGTTTTCGATTGATGATATCAATCTTTCATTCACTGACCAAGCTATCGAAAAAATTGCACAGAACTGCATAGATTTAAAGACAGGTGCCCGCGGACTTCATACTGAGATTGAGCGTGTACTGATGCCACACCTCTTCCACATCAATAGGTACAAAGAGAACAATCTAACTGAATTAGTGATTGATGTAGAACATATCGATGAGCCTAAATCTATCTTTTAGACCCAAAATACTATATTTTTTTGCGTAATAGTGTACACTAAATAATATTGTAGATGCTTTAATAGGTCTACAACAATAGTCTTGCTAACACATAGGAGATAAAACATGACTAATGCACATCTAAACCTTCGTTCCCTCGACATTCCGTCAATTCATAAATTTGCTGTAGGATTCGATAACGTCTTTGACGAACTTCTACGAATCAATGCACAGAATGCACAGCAAGCAAACGGATCAAATTATCCCCCATACAACGTAGTAAAGCACGATGACGATCATTTCGCCATCGAACTTGCTGTGGCTGGTTTTAACATCGGGGACATCTCTATCACAGTAGAAAAGAATCTTCTCACTATAAGAGGGGAGCGTGAATACATCAGTGAAGACGCCTCGGAAATCACATATTTGCATCAGGGAATTGGTTACCGCAATTTCTCTCGTACATTTACTTTGGCAGAGCATGTCGAAGTGATAGGGGCAACCTCGGAGAACGGTATTCTCAAGATTAATCTTGAGCGTAAGGTTCCTGACGAACAAAAGCCCAAAACAATTGCTATTTCGTACAATAAATAATAGAAGTAACATAGTGCTTGCAGTCATTGTGACTGCAAGCACACCTTAAAGGAATCATATTAATGGCAAATGCAGAACCAAAAGCTAAGATTAGACCCAACGTTGCTCTCAAGGAGCCGCCCCTATACAAGGTCATCTACATGAATGATGAACACACATCGATGGAATTTGTGATTGAAAGTCTATGTGAATATTTCAACTACAATCCGGACACTGCTACGCAGATTACAGTAGATGTTCACGAAAAAGGTAGTGCAGTTGTTGCAGTCTTGCCTTATGAAATTGCAGAACAAAAGGGTATCGAAGTGACACTTGATGCTCGGGCCCAAGGATTTCCGCTTCAGGTCAAAGTCGAAGCAGAATCAGACTGACAGCGTTATTCTCTTAGCCCAATAGGGCTGTTTATAAGGGCGGGGGTTGTTGACGTAATTTACGTTACCTAAATGAGTGTCAACAATCTTATCATAGGTTCCAAATACCCAATGCGTTACTTTGCGTTCAGTATCAATTTTTAAAGTAGCGTGTAGGGGTATTTGGGCCTCTGTTACTTCAGGGGTTTCTTTGAAGTACAAGTCTGGATGAGGTACTGCATTAGTCACGACGATGACTTTTACGATGTCCAGATGTTTTTGAAGTTTTTCAATAGACTTATATAGATACGTTGTATCTTCTTCCCTCGATGCTGCTTCCATTAAGTTTTCTACTGTGAGATTGTCAGTGTCAGCGTTTGCCCATCCATTGGCACCAATGATAGCAATTCCGTCAATCATCACTACATGATGATGCAGTATACAAACATTAGGTATAGCAAGAGTTAAACTCATCAACTCTTCCGTCCTAGACTGAATGTCAATGGCAGTCTTATATTCGAGCGTCCCTGGAACGAAAAACACACCCTGATAACAAGTACCAAGATGTGCTAACGTTTGAAGTGTCGTTCTCAGGTCAGAACTAATGTTACCTGATACAATACAGTACAGGCTAGCCGCCTTGTTTTCCCAATTGAAGCTGTCTTCGGGTGATAAGTTTAGATCACCGAGGACATCAAAGCCGATATCTTGCATCTTTAATTAGATTACTATGTGATCTTAATCTTTTGCGATCTTAATCTTAGGCTTCCTGACTGGTTTTTTAGCAGCTTCTTCCACTTCATGAATTTCCTCTGACGGAGGATCCATCAGTGAAACGTGTGCGCTTTCAACTTCCTCGATCTCATACTCCGGTGGCCAGACTTCCGGTAAAGTTTCTTTGGGCCCCCACGGCACGACTTCCGGTAAAACTTCTTGATCGATGACAGGGTATGATTCTTCGGCGCGTCTGGCGACGTATTTCTTATATGCGTGATAACCGACAAAAAGTGCTAATGCGGCTAAGAGAGCTAGTGCGATTTCCATATGATTCTCCTATTAAGTATGGTATCCATAATGTATTTATGTGTCAATACTAGACGAAAGAATAAATACTTGATGCGTGATATCATAGACAGACTGGAACTTATCAGCGAAAGCACAGGACTAGCCGGTAGAAGAACGGGTGACGTTTTTCGCAACGGCGACGGTGATGAGATCACTTTTGACAATATCATGTTTGTCCCTGAACAGGGAGGACGGTTAGAGGATAAAGACCTAGACGATGCTATCGTTTCCGTTGACGATGCGGTACAATGGTTGAACAATCGCACGAGTCGTACAGGAGGGTACGCTATTGCTACCTTTAATGGGCCTGATGGTCCTTTATATTTCGGTAGATACTTAGACAACATCAAAGCCAACTTCGTGTCTAACTATGTTCCTAATCAAGTAGCAGGGTATAAGCTTGCTACGAAGACTGCATTGAAAGCTCAAGCAGGATTGACTCCTCAGGAACTTTTAACAGAAAAGACTGACCTGACAGCAAATGATATCATCAAGCAGCTTTCAGTAAGTTTGGGCGTTGACAACCCACTGTACACAGTTGCTTACAACCTATCTATGGGAGAACCTCTTCCAATATCCTTTGCTGCTCCTCCCGGGGTTAGCTTCTCTGCATTCAGAGATTACTTTTGTGAAATTCTACAACCCATTGCACTTCAAAGAGGTGAATATACAGTTAAGGCAGGGGATGATCCTAAAATCCTGTTAGATGGCAGCTTCGATGGTACGCTAATCTCATTTGATTTCAGCAAGACTGCTGGATTGAGTGATAGTACGATGTCCAACGAAGACGGTAAGTATGTAAAGGTTAGCAGCAAGGGAGGCACCGGCGCAACTGCTAGTACAAAGAATCTAATCAACAGTGTAGAGGAACTCTCTCACACTCCCAATGGTAAAAAGGTATTGGATGACCATATAGAAACAATAGAATTGCTCCGTGAGATTGTTGCACTAGGACAGGCAGGTGCTCCTCTTGGTTTGGGTGTTAAGTTTGATATCATTGATGACGAAGACGCTGCACAGATTCGTGACTTAAAAGATACCCCACCTGTCAAAGCAGATAAGATCGATGACCTTGGGTTGAGTGATAATCTTGTAAAGTTAGCTAAATCTAGAAAGCCTGACAACCCAGAAAGAATCAGTCTTTATTTCCATCTAATCGCAGCAATAGCGCATAAGGTTGCGAAGGAAGTAAACGAGACTACTGAATTTAGTAAGGCAGCAGCAGACATTCTGAACAACGGGTCATTAGTACAAGTTTATACCACAGCCAAGGCAGGCAAGGAAATCTGGACCTTAGACAAGTTCGCTACTGTTTATCCCGGAAATAGCATCAGGGGCGTCTATCTATCAGCTTCTAAGACGTACTACAGCACGGGCATCAAGGGTAACTTCACGTTCAAGATTGATCGAGGCAAGGGAGTACCTGAAGATGATAAGCCAGGAGAGATGCGAGCTAAGAGAATTCAGACAGATAAAGAATTCGAGAAGAAGGCCGCAGACATTGCTCTAGGCAGAGAAAAGCCCAAAGAAAGAATTCCTTCTAAAATGGGAGATGTTGGGCGTTCATTGCGAAAGTAATAGGTAACCAAACCTGTTGCTTTTATCACAAAGATAGTCTATTGTTGTTATATCATTAAGAAGGATATTACATGAGCCTAGTTCCAATCGTACTCGAACAAACTAGCCGCGGTGAACGCAGCTACGACATTTATTCACGCTTGCTTAGAGAGCGTGTCATTTTGCTTGAGGGCGAAGTGCATGACCAAATGGCTAACTTGATTGTTGCCCAACTTCTTTATCTTGAATCGGAAGATTCAGATAAGGATATTTCTCTCTACATCAACAGCCCTGGCGGCAGTGTCACTGCTGGTCTAGCGATTCTTGACACCATGGATTTCATTAAATGTGATGTATCTACTATCGCAATTGGAAGCGTTTGCTCTATGGGGTCTTTGATTGCCAGTTCCGGTGCCAAAGGGAAAAGGTTTATTCTTCCTAGGGCGAGGCACATGGTTCACTCGGTGTCCGGTGGATCCCGCGGTACAGTATGGGATGCTGAAATCCAAATGGAAGAAATGGTTCGGTTGAATAACCTTCTTACTGAGGTTTATGCTAACAACACCGGTAAAACTATTGAAGAACTTAAAGCTGCTATGGCTCGCGACAACTATATGGATGCCCATGCATCCGTTGAGTTTGGATTAGCGGATAAGATCCTTACTTCTAGGTAACGGTTCTTCCGGGATAATACCCATCTGGACAAGTTTTCGCTCTTACTGATTTGCTACCGTCTGTGTACCAGTGGTAGCCGCTGTAATCTCTGTTCAGATGGGAATTTCCTGATCCGTTCGAGTGTCCCGATCTATAACCTTCAGGACATTCAAATGCTAACACCGAATTAATTCCGTTAGTGTACCATTTTTTTCCGATACCATGAGCCTTCCCTTTTAAAGTATCGCTTATTTTTTTATTAGTTTCTGCTGATGCCGGCAGCTTGCCCTTGACAAATCCGACCTCCTGTCCTACATTAGGTGGTAGCATTATTTCTTTGAAACCATTGTTGTAGCAAACATAGCCTTTTGTGTATCCGGATTGTTTAGGAAATGGATTAACTAATCTACCGGGAATGAACCCTTCGGGACATGAGTGTTGATGGACCTCCGTAATTCCATTATTATACCATTTCTTGTTCTTATTAGTTTGTCTTAGTTTAGCTACGCCTTCTTCGGTAACTTTGAATCTACGTTTATTTCCGGATTGCCAATGTTTATTGAGTAGTAATGGATTGTCCCAATTCTCAATGATCAGCATATTCTCCCGATCATATGCTTCATCCGGATCCGCAGTTTTAAATATTATATCACTCTCGTATTCACGGAATTCTTCCGAGCCTATGTATTCTGCGGAGGTGAAATATGTTATTCCTAGATCATCTTCCGGGTGAATCTGTAGTTTGATGTTAGCATATCGGTATCCGATATAAAACTGTTTGGTTACCTTATGAGTAAGGCGATACACGTAAGCTAAATACATTTGCTGATACTCCGTTTCAGTATTAGAGTAGTTGGGAATCTCACCTCCGTGAACTACACTTTTATTTATCTTTGCGGTTGCCAATCACCGTTTTGTGCGTTAGCGTATAAATAAGAGTGAGCGCAATTCACGTTTCGGTGAAAAAAGGTTGACTTCGGGTACGTTCTTTGTTAGAGTGCATCATAAGCTGAAAAACAGAAACACAAAATTCAAGGACATCAGATTTAAAATGCTCTTTCAAAAAGTCTTCGTACTTCGGGTCATCTATAAGAGTGGTTATGCCATTGACTTTGAAGTCACTGAATATGAGATCAGTCCATCTATTGCCAAGTGGGTTTCTGCCAACGACGAGTTTCGTCCGATCCATCTGAACTACGATGAAGTAGCTTCTGTGTGGAAGGTTGGTCAACGTCTGCGCCTCAAGTTTTTCAAGAAATAAGGAAATATAAAATGTCAAAGAAGTATGATGAACGTCACGGAGGTCCGTATGATCGCGGGTCTGCTGATAGCTACTACGGTCGGGGTTCTAACCCTCACTACTACAAAGGTGGTAGCTATTCCAGCGAAAAGGTTGAACAGAAGCATATGACTCCTGAGGAAATCGAAGCCTATCTTGCAGGATACGCCGGTAACGAAGCTGAAGGTAATTTTAAGGACTGGGGTTAAGTTGAATTAAATCGTACCCGAGGTCACTTTTCGGTTGACTTCGGGTATCCGTTTTGCTACATTGAATCATAGACAGAAACAAACAAACGGAGACACGAACATGATCTACACTCTCAAGATTTATCGTTATGATCGTCGCTGCAAGAGCGGTGAACGCTTCTTTAAGACTTACGAGTATGACCGTAAGGACGATGCTTCGATGGACCGCGAAGTCAATGCTCTCCGCGGCTGTGGCTACTTCGACGACATGTTCCGCATCGAATACGCCCCCAAGTTCATCACTGTCAAGAACCTGATGAGCGGCAAGGATGTGCAGATTGCTGCCGATACTCCTTGGTCTTGTCGTCCGGATTCAGAATCTTATTGGTCGGCTTGAGGTCTGATCATAACAAAGGAACCATCAGGCAGATAATGTCTTTTGGTTCCTGTTTTTGATTTAGCAAGTTTTGCATTTCGTTCTGGTGTGCAAATTTTAGCCTGAACATCTGGTCTTTTTAATGCTGCCGAAATATTAGCTTTTCCAGATTCTGGCATTTTCCACCCTTCTTCTTTTTTCTTGCGTTCTCTTTGGGCAGCTAATTCTCTAAACTTTTGAATGTTCTCCGGTGATCGTTTGAATCCAGTCAATTTTCTGCTAATGCGGGCCTTCACTTCTTCTGTGTGTTGAGCGGGACCACGAAACTTTTTTCCTCCGTTATGTCTATTAATCCAATTATCGCGGGAAGCAGCGTTTAATCTTCGTAACACCTTGTGTTCCCACAGTATGGCTTCTTGAGATGTAGAGAATATTTTTCGGACCTCAACAGTGAATGAGTCAATGCCGTATTCCGCAATCAACTGCTTGACTATTTTTGACGATGAAAAATAAGTTTTCCATAGTGTATCTGGGTTCGCAGTTTTACCGTGCCTAATCCCGTAATAATGCTTTTGAGTGGGCTTATGGAATAGATAGTATGAAAAAGGGGTTGACATTGTTTCTTTCCTGTTGTATATTGTATTTATACAAACAAAGATGTTTTTGGAGCATGTAATCATGGATATCGAAAGAGCAAATCGTATCGTAGGCAAGATGGCTAAGGAGCGGTATCGTTCCAGCGACGAAGTTCTTGCCGAGTTCTTGCGTTATCAGAAAGATGGCGAGTGCCAGCATTTTTGGCCCGATGAAAACACGGCATGTCTCATGCTGATTAAGCGACGAGCGAGTCAGTAATGCTGCAATATATCCCTTCAAAAGTCAACATCTATAAGGAAAATAAAATGGAAACTATCGCTAAGGTTATCGGCCTCGCTGTCGTAGGAATTGTTGCTATCGTTGTTCTCGGGCTTATTCTTAGCCTGCCGGTCATGTGGCTTTGGAACGCTTGTCTTGTCGCTGCTATTCCTGGCATCAAGGAAATCGGATGGCTCCAGGCTTGGGGTATCTTGATTCTGTGCGGCTTGCTCTTTAAGAATGCGTCTTCGTCTTCTGACTAGGAAAACTTAGCACTTTGGATAAACATAGACATACTAAATAACAATTCTAATATTTAAAAACAAACATTGATATCATAGGAGAAGAACAAATGTTAAAAACTATTACTGCACTACTAGTCGGTACCAGTCTCGTCGCCGGCCAGGCTATTGCACAAAACAGCGCATCGACATCTCGGGTCGGTGATCGGGTCGGTGCGACAGCCGAAAGGTCAAGTGATGTTGCCGGTGTACCGCTGTCATTGCTGCTAATCGGCTCCATCGTAGCTGTCATTGCTTACAAAGCCACAGACGACAACCCTGCAAGTAACTAAATAAACCAAAAATAAAACTTGACAACCGCTTAGGTTGAGCGTATAGTTGATATATAAACTCGATTATGGAGTCAGCTATGGATCTGCTTGCTGTCGGACAGACGGTTACTATCAAGGTTGAAAACGTTATGTGGCCTGCTCGGGACCTCCACGCTAATGGTGTTGTTGGTCCCGAGTTCAATATCTATACCGGCACGATAGTGCGTGAGAAATGGTTTGATGCTGATGAGATCGGCATCACCACCGAAAATCCTAAGTTTCCGTTTCGTCGCATTCAGCGCCAGAGGATTGTAGCAGTTAACGAGCAGGCTGTCGATTACACTCCGATCAAGTCTGCTCGGGTTGAAATCACTGTGCAAGGTTCTAAGGGCAACACTTATATTGTCACTAAGGAGAACGGCAAGGCCACTTGTTCGTGTTCTGGTTTCCAGTTTCGCAGGACTTGCAAGCACAGTCAAGCAGTGCTAGTGTAAGATGAATGCAGCTAAAGAAAACACATTTAGGGCCTTGCGTGATGAGGAGTTGCTTGTGACCAGTTTTTTGTGTAGATTTAATTGGCACACCTGGACCAAATATCGTGAACCCGAAATTATTCGTGATAGTACCTTTAAGCCGGTAACTATTCAAGAACGCAGATGTGGGTCTTGCAACCTCTCCAATCGTAAAATCTTAAGTAAGGATTAAGCAGTGTCAATGCACTTAGCACCTGTGTTCGTGAGTACGATCAATCAGGGTAAGATCAAAAAGAAACTCACTGCACCCCAGCAACGAGCATTGGCCGAACACCAGGTCTGGCTACGCAAGCGAGGGCTTCATATCGAGCAAATTAATGCGAGGAAGCCTAAAAAGCGTGTCACAGAAGAAAGCACCTTTACCTACGAGTCTCGCTGCGCTGTTCCTACTTCAAACACAGTAGGCAATGGGTTCAAGAAGGAAGAAAACAAGTACACAGGCACCTTGATTAAAGGAGTGGCCACGATGCACAAGAGCAATTGTGTTCCTGTCATTGACAAAAAACAAATGGAAGAAATCTCTCGGATGCGCCGAGGCTAGACTAAGAGGTAATTATGCGTAAAGAACTTGATGAATTGCTGTGTGAGAAGTATCCTAAGATTTTCAGGGACCGAAACGCACCCATGAATCAAACCTGCATGTGCTGGGGATTCGATTGCGGTGATGGTTGGTTCAACATCATTGATGCTCTGTGTGATAATATCCAAAGCCATATTGACGATATTGAGCGGCGGCGAGTTTCCACTATTAAATGGAATGAAAACCTGAATGATCCTGATTTTGAGTGGTCGGCGTACTATGCCTCGGAGTTTGTTGAACGAGAAGAACGTCCTGTTCCGGAACTGCTTGATCAGGTTGTTGCTATCCAGGTAAAAGAAAAGTTTGGTACACTGCGTTTCTACTACAACGGCGGCGACGATTACATCGATGGTCTAGTGAGTATGGCAGAGTCAATGTCTGCCGTCACCTGTGAGGTGTGCGGTAATCCGGGTACTAGTACTGACGGCGGTTGGATTCGTACTCTGTGCGAAGAACATAAAAAGGAAGAATAATGAAGGCGAGGATTAATCCACATACCTTGCAGAATAACCGTAGATTTTAGGATGTTCAGAAACCTTTCCGGAACGCAATGCACCATATATTAAGTGGAACGATAATTCTAGCTCTTTGCAGGTATCCCTAAGATTTCCATAGCATTCTATTTCATTTCCTAAAGGGTCAACAATTATAATTCTTTTTGCTCTAGGATTGTTTTTTCCGGAGTGAGCTTTTCCTTTTAGTTGCATAGATCGTTTCTGTTTTAGTTCTGTTGCCTTTTCTATACCGTAAAGCTCATCATATGATTTGCCCTTAAACCTAGTAGAAGCAACACTTGCTTGAGTTTCCTTCAATTCATCCGAATGAGTCTTACCGAACATACCGTTTTTGCTTCCTGGATTGGATTTTTTAGGGTTTGAGCCGCGTAACTTAGCTTTAACTGTTTCGGTCAACGGGCCTCTAACCTTTCCTTTATTGCTGCGGCCGCCCTTCTTGTATATCTCATCAGTGAGCTCCAATCCTTTATTCCATGCCTGGCCACCGTAACGGACACACGCATACGATCGGTTGATATACAGAGGATTCCTAATCACTTGTAATGTTCGCTGTATACAGTCCTCTTTGTCATATGCTTCTTGGCGAGTAGAAAAAGATGCTATGATAATACTACTAAACAACTGCGGATTGAGTTTTAGTTCGGATAGCCAAATATTCTTATATTCTTTGCTAGTAACTGATCCACGGTAGCCGCGGGCTACTTTGCGGACGCTGCTAGAACCTATGTAGAACGGGGGAAGCTTATTTCCTCGGTATATTGTTAGGTACACACAATAAAGTGTTCGGTTGGCTTCGGAAGTGTAAATAGTCATTGCTGATACTCCTTAACAGTGTTAGAGGGGATGGGCATTGCGAGTGCCGCGATCCTCACTTTTATTTATCTTTTTCCTTGACAATGTTTCTGTTATCGTGTATAAGAAATATACAGTCAAATACTGTATTAAAAGAAGGTATTTCAGAACATGCTCCTAGCCCTGGCCAGTGATTTGCACCTCGAATTTTCACCCATCGCCCTTCCTAACACTGAGGGTGCGAAGGTCCTTATTCTGTCCGGTGATATCTGTGTTGCCCATTCGCTGCATGATCATCCCATCGACAAGCCTGTGCCTAAAGACGCCATGAAGCCTGGACGTAACCAAAGTGCTGCATATAAGTACCGTGAGTTCTTCCATCATGTCAATCAAGAATATGATCATGTGGTATACGTCAGCGGCAACCACGAGTTCTACCATGGTCGGTTCCCCGATGCGTATGATTGGCTGCGTGAGGAAATCAAGAACTATCCTAATATCCACTTCCTTGATAAAGAGCATGTTGAGATTGATGGTGTAACCTTCGTAGGTGGCACCCTCTGGACGGATATGAACAAGAATGATCCTACTACTATGCAAGTCGTTAAGGGCATGATGAATGACTTTAGAATCATTCGTAACAGTCAGCGCAACTATGCTAGGTTCACTCCACTTGACTCTGTAGTCCATCATAAAGAGACTGTAGAGTACATTAAGAATGTAGTTGACAGTGACCCCGTGAAGAAGTACGTTGTAGTTGGACATCACGCTCCTACGTCCTTGAGTATCCATGAAAAGTACAAGAAAGATGTATGGATGAACGGCGGATACTTCAGTGATCTGTCTGAGTTTATCCTAGATCGCCCCCAGATCGCACTTTGGACTATGGGACACATGCACCACCCGCATAGCTACTATATGGGTGATACATTTGTTGCTTGTAACCCTCGCGGATATGCCGGACACGACCCGGACGCTGCTAACTTCAAGTTGCGCTATATTGATTTAGACAACATGCCTGCTAAGTTTGAAGGGGTTAACTGGTCAAGAGATTAAAGTCTGCCTCGGGCCCATTCAGGTCCGGGGCAGTTTCTTGCCATAGTAGATTTGATACCATTGTTCCACCATTTTGTTCCGGAGGTTTGTAAGTTAGGTTTACCTTTCTTAACGGAAGGTAGCCTTCCCTTACTGTATCCTTCCGGGACGATGCCGTGTATCATCATTTCGTGAGTATCGTTGTTGACCCAAATCTTTCCTCGCTGTCTATCGGTGCCGATTCTTGCACCTACATTATTAAATGATAGTCGGCCGGGGATAAAGGCTTCATCAGGAGGTGTCTCTGCAAACACTTGCTTCTCTCCATTATTCCACCATTTTCGGAGTTTGTTCATTTCAGAAAGGTTAGGCAGCCATTTTAGATAGTTTGCCGTTTTACTCGTATCACCGCCATCACCTGTCTCCGGTCTTAGATTAGCCCAATCATCACTCTCTACGATGTTCCATAGCTCACTGTAGTATGAACCCCAGTATTCCATTTCTTCTTTAGTTGCACATTCTTTAATGATTTCCGTATCTAAATCAATTCCGTGTTTTTTGATATGAGGTATCCATCTGTCTCCGGAACCGCAATAGGTATATGGGTCCTTTTCGGTCTTTCCCAGATATTGTAAGCCGGTTTTCTTATGGGTCTTTTTGTACAAATAAATAGTCATGCTGATTGCTCCTTCTAGCATTAGAGTAGTTGGGATTGTCCAGATCCGCGAACTACACTTTTATTTATGCTATTCTCATTGACATTACACCTATCTTCTCTTATAAAGAACTACGTCAGCTTAAGTTCCTTGACATTTAGTTACCCGTTTTACTTGTGTAAACCGTTGAATGGTTGTATTATGATAACACGCTGTAATAGAGCCGAAGCCAGCAGTGAGAACTTTTAGAACAAGAAAATAGAACCAAAATGAAGGCAAGTCTCGGACGCTATCTTCGTACAAAAGAACGGAAGATAGATATTCAAATTGACAAGTTTGATACGTGGTCGCTAGACCACACCTTGGCTTTGATAATTTTGCCGGCCCTCATTCAACTAAAACAGACTAAGACCGGAACTCCTGGAAGTTTTGTGAATGATAGCGCAGAAGATTATCATGATCAAGCTACATTTGACTTCATGAAAGAAGATAAGGATGAAGTCTTCCAAAAAGGATGCGATGAATGGGACGACACGCTTGACAAGATGATTTGGGCTTTTCAGCAGATTGCATTGGGTGACTATGATAGCAAGTATCATCACGGTGAGATAGATATCGCTTGGGAGAAGACAGACAAGCAGTATCCAAATCCTACAACAGGAAAGATGGAAAGCACCTACCAGATGGTTGACAAAAATCCCGGTGATCATTGGTATGATTCCGTTGGACATCAACTGCATGAGGAACGAATCCAAGAAGGTTTAGAACTGTTCGGCAAACATTTCCGCTCACTTTGGGATTAGGTTATCTTTAACCCCATAAAGCATAATGAAAGATTTAAAAATGAAGCACAAATACATATCCCTTTATATGGATATCGCCGAAAGAATAAGCCAAATGTCACACGCCAAACGCCTTCAAGTTGGCAGCGTGATAGTAAAAGAAAACACTATTCTGTCCTATGGTTGGAATGGCATGCCTGCGGGATGGCCGAACACATGTGAATACAAGGAATATAAGAAACCGCATTGGATTGGAATTGATCCAATGACGCTCACTCCCTTTGATGAATTATATCCGTTAGAAGACGAGGAGGGTAGATATAGATGGGTCACAAAACCCGAAACACTTCACTCCGAAATGAATGCCCTAATGAAAGTGGCGCAATCTACTGAGTCTTCGTCGGGAGCAACATTGTTTTGCACCCATGCCCCGTGCATCGATTGTGCAAAAGCGATCTTTCAAGCCGGTATCTCTAATCTGTACTACCGAGAAGAATACCGCTCAACATCGGGAACACAGTTTTTGAAGATATCGGGAGTAAATGTCCATAGATATTCCGACCTCCCATAAAGCTAACATAACAATAGAGTTTGGTCAGCTACAAACAATCGTAGACTGGTGTGAACGCAATTGTGTTTCTGAATTTTGGTATTCCGGAGAACACGAACGCTGGGATGGTGATACATTGTATTATGGATATGAGTTTTACTTCGTGTCCGAGAAAGACTATTTTGCATTTATGATTTGGAAAACGTAATGAAGTTCTATGTGTTCAAGAGAGAATCTAATAAGTTTGATGATATTCTCAAAGATGTAGCAGTAAAGCCGATTATCAGATACAAGATTAGATACAAGGACCATTTGATACTCGGATTTTCCAATGACGATGAAAAGATCATGTCATACATGACTCTCAAGTACGGTGATGACATGATCTCTTTCAATGACATTGCGCCCGATAGAACTCCTATCATGGGCAAAGATTATACACCTGTTCGCAGAGACAAAAAGGTTGTTAGGTCTTAGTAAGACCTAACATTACAGCGTACTTTTTAGTTTTGTCTTTGCGGTCATCAAGTCCGTGAGTACCTCCATTGATGCGTTTTGTTAATGCAAGAATAGTAGCATCGTCTACACCTTTGTCGCATATAGCCCATAGCTTGTTTGTTTCAAAGAAGAACATTGCGCTCTCGAAAGAATACTTGGTTGCGACGATATCAGGATTGGTCATTACCTCTGGATCACCGATGTGCTTTGAGAATGCTAGGTAGTTATCTTTACCAGTCAACTGAATAGCTCCGCGACCACGGTATTTCCATCCGTCACCACTCTTTTCGTCACCGTTGCCCATGCGACTTGCATAAACACGATTAGCAATCATTTCTGGTTTGCGTTCATACTTTGCAGCAGTAGCAGCATCAGGGAAATACTTCTTAAAAGTGCCTTGTAGACCCTTAGCACCATAGTTAAGATTTTCGTTGAATGCTTTGAACTCACCGCTCTCATGGGCACATTGTGCAAAGAAGTGTGCTGCACGAATCGGCGTCATCTTATAATGAGCTACGGCAGCTTTTAGTGTGCCTGGACCAAATGCTCCATCAGCGGTAACACCTACTTTTTCTTGAAGATGTATCAAACTCATTTAACTCTCCTTAGAATGTTTTCCATTCGTCTTTTGGATCAAAATCATTAGTTGGCAAGTACTTAGTTGACTTACCGTCTTTCTTTGCGATCAACTTCTGCTTGCGGTTACCGCCTTCTTTCTTGATAGAAGCATGTACCCAACCTGAGTTCTTGTCACCTTCGACATAGAATTCCAAAATTATTTGGTCAAACTCTAGGTTATCAGCAATCCAGTCTGCTACAATTTTGTTTGAAATACCGTTGATTTCAAAGTCAATAGCTTGACCATTAACGTGCTGACTGGTCTTTGAGCCGCCTACAGCAGCATTAACCTTCGGTGCACGATATGATGAGTTGATTGTTATCGGCTTACCAAAGTGCTTACGTACTGGCTCAAGAATTTTCTCACAGCAATAACGCATGTTTTCAATATGCTCTGGTGTAGGAGTATTTGATAAACCTAAACGTTTAGCGGTAGGTGATACAATCATTTCTTCTAATGTAAAGTTTTCTGTTAATTTTGTTGGCATTCACTTGCTCTCTCTTCCAGTAAATGTATTTATGCAAAAGGGCTTGACTTTACTATCTATATGTCTTTGGTAGCATTCCCGAGACCCATTCGTCCCCGATTGGTTTCTCTTTTCGGTTAACTGCAATAGAACCATTATTATACCAACGGTTTCCGGCTGTAGTAGGTTTTTGATTGATTCTTCCAGGCACCCAGCCTGCAGGACACGATGTTAGAAACTTACTAGTGACGCCGTTATGATACCATCTTCTTGCGGCATTTGTTTTTGCTCGGCGAAGACTTGAGGCTTTTTTTACTTCATCCGTATGTTTTTTGCCAAACATCGGGTTGTTCTTGCCCACTCCCCCTCCGGTCCCTTCTTCTTCTCTTAAGTTAGCCCATTCCGGACTGTCAACAATGTCCCACATTCTACTATAATGTAGTCCCCAATATCTGGCTTCTTCCTTAGTAGAGCATTCTTTTATGATTTCCGTAGTCACATCATATCCATGTTTTTTGATGTGAGGTTTCCATAAGGTTCCTGATCCTTGGTATCTATGCGGATTTGTGGATTCGGTTTTTCCGAGGTATTTGAACCCGGTTTTGTTGTGGGTCTTCTTATACAAATAAATAGTCATAGCTGACGGTCTCCAAGGCGTTAGAGTAGTTGGGGATTCCCGTCCCGCGAACTACACTTTTATTTATGCCATAATGATTGACTTTAACTATCTGTATGTGCTATGTGTAGAATATGAAAAAAACATACCTCTTTAAAAATAATAACTCAAGTAAGCCGATTGTATACGTGGATCTTGACGGCGTATTAGCTGACCTCTATAACCATGCCGCTGAAATTCACAATGTTGAACATTACAACGAAATGACGAGAGATGAATGGGAGACATTCTTCAAAGATAGCAACGCACATCATCTTTTTCGTGACATTCCCCCTTTCGTTACTGCAAATCAACTGCTCAATCTTGCAAAGAAGTATGCCGGCGGATATCGTATTCTTAGCAGCCCATTGAACTTTGACCGCGAAGGTAGCATCAAGGGCAAGCGTGAATGGCTTGCAAAACATATCAATGTTCCTGCTGATGAGATTATCTTTGAACATGAAAAATACAAGTACGCTGTGCAGCCCGACGGTACTCCTAACGTATTGATTGATGATTATGGCGTGAACACTCGTGCATGGGATAACGCAGGAGGCATCGCTTGCAAATATCAGGCTGACGAGAATGACCTTAGTGTGGTAGAGGATGTTCTAAAAGAAACATTCGGGGATAAATAGTATTATACATTCGGAGAGCATGATGAGCGATACTAGAGACCTTTACAAGCTATTCAGAGAGCTTGAGAACCAGCACCAAGAAAATGACACTGTGCGTTTGCATGACAGTTTTGATTTGGAACTTAACGAACACTTCGTCATTGAAAGCGGCGTGGTTGGTCTAACAGAAGACGGCGTTATCATCCAGCTTGACGAAGCAGCACTAGAGTTTCTAGACTTTAATGGTATGCTCACAGAATCTTTGCAAGAAGTTGGTCTTAAAGATCATGAGCCAAGAAAAGTAGAAGGTGTGTACGGTCCGAAGTCGAAGCCTTTTACTAAGAAGTTCAATAATCTAAAAGCGATGAATAAATTTTTCGACCACCCTGATAATGAGGGAAACTATGAAATAGAACGTATTTCAAAGGTCACCGAATCAGTTGAGCTTAACGAGATATCTGACAAAGTGCTGACCAGTTACTTGACTAAGGCCTGGCCCAAGAGAGGTGAGACTGTCCCCGATAAAAGACTGCCCTTTATGCAAAAGGCCAGGGACGCTGCTGATAGATATTGGGACAAGCAGGGAAAGGAAAATGACGCTGCTGATGTACAAAAAGTGTTGGCTAGAACCCCCAAAGTTCATGACCTAAGACATATGAGTCATGGGGAAGTCTATGATATCACGCAAACTTCCGATGAAATTCGTGACGGCGATGTTCTTCATGTAAAGGGCGGCTCTGCCATCATGTTTAAGGCTTGGCCTACAATGGTAAAAGGCGATAGCAACTCTCTACACACCTGGGACACAGATGCAGGAAACTCATGGGACGACGAGGAAGTAAGCCACTATAAACGCGCAGTTGATATCGCTAGGTCTTTGCCAATCAATTCGGCCTCAAGCCGAAGCGGCCGCGACGTAGACGAATCAGCAATAGCAGAAGGTTCTAGTCGAGGAGTTGCAGACGCAATTCGTCATAGAATCCTACACAGTCACAAAGATGTTGTCGCTAAGTACGGTCCTGTCAGAATCATGGCAGCGATTAGAGATAGAGCAGATAACCTAAATGACTTAGAAGAAATCGGTTCAAGCGACATCAGCATTTGGACTCGTCAAGTTATCGACGATCTAGAAAAGGGTTATTATGATGACGAAGATACAGTTTCGGTCAAGCGAGATGTATCCGAATCAGCAGAAGATTCTGACATTTTTGCGAAGATTGTAAAGAGCGATGACCCCTTCCAAGTAATTTACGATGGTATCTCGGGTCACTTCGGTGAAGTGGCACGTATCAAACTGCAAGACATCTATGATGATGTCGCTCTTGACCACGGAGATCATCCAGACGATGACTTTGAGGAGATCATTGATCGTATGATTCCTCGCATTCATGAACTACATGACATTGGGCTTGATTACTCAGCTTCAAAAAAAGACGAGCTAGATGAAATCAAGAAACTTGCATTTGGACGAGACGCTTTAGAAGAAAATCCTATGTTGATGGCTTTGGGCAGGTCGGCGGCAGTTGGTGCCGCCCGCGAGCTTGCGGGCAATGTCGATGAAGGATGGGGTAAGAACCTTTTAGGGGCTGGTGCTGTGGTTGGTGCGCTTGCTGCTATTGCCGGTATCGATAAGATGGAAGCAGATCGGCTAATGAAGACTGAACCACAGCTAGTCACATTGACTCAGATGCGTCAAGAAGCAGAGCGAGAGGGCGACGATAGTGCTGTCGATGCGCTCGATAACCGAATCAGAGTGACACTCAATTCTATCCGTAATACGGGTCGACCTGTAATGGGTCCAGACGGTGAGCCAGTTGATCCTAGAAAATCATTGGGTGAAGCAGAATATCAAGGACGAAAGGTTACCCTCAATAAGCCGATGCAGGGCGATGTTGCAAAGAGCAAAGTCTATGTCAAGAAGCCTGACGGTAAGGTCGTGAAAGTAAACTTCGGCGACAAGAACATGACTATCAAGAAGTCTAACCCGGCGCGCCGCAAATCATTCCGTGCAAGACACAACTGTGAAAATCCGGGACCAAAATGGAAAGCAAGGTATTGGTCATGCCGAGCCTGGTAAAAAAGTTTGTGCTTGGCACAGAGACTAAATATTTCTATGACTGAACGAGCACCGAAAGAAGCAAAGGGCGGAGTTTTTTCCAACGCCAGCATTCCTTTGCTAGTTCATCGTCTGGGAAGAATTGCAGTATAATGCATGTCTGACCCGCGATACGAAGTCATTACCCAAGAAGATCCAGACTCCGGCGATCTTATTATTCCTATCCCTATTCCTCTTCTTAAGCATTTAGGCTGGAAAGAGGGCGATGACGTTCAGATTGACGTTGGGGAAGATGGACAAATCTATTTGAGGAAAGCAAACTAATGAGCCTATCTACTAAATTGCCTGGCGGAGCTATCCTAGCCAGCGCAGTCGGAACACAGTCTACCTATGTACATACGTCACCTGCAGTAACCTTTACGGGTATCGATACAGCATCTACCATAACAAATGGCTGGGGGAATCTTGCGGTGTCAACCAGCTGGGCAAATTCAAATCCAGGTTCAACATTTAAAGTTGCCGTCGATGCTGAATTTGAAGGTGAGTTAAAGATCAAAGGTGTAAATCTAACTGCAAGATTGGATGCGATTGAAGAACGTTTGGGAATCCTGCGCCTGAACAATGATCTTGAAGGTAAATGGGAGAAGCTAAAAGCACTCGGTGATGAATACCGTACGCTGGAAAAAGATATTCTTGAGAAGGAGAAGATTTGGGACTTGCTCAACAAATGAACAGTTCTATAAGTTGATTTATGACTAAAGAAAATACACTTAAAGTAGAAGGAGATGTGATTGACGTACTCCCAAACGCAACATTCAAAGTCAAGCTTGACAATGATATGATTGTATTGAGTTACATATCAGGAAAGATGCGGCAGCACGAGATTCGCATTTTGATGGGCGACAAGGTTGAACTTGAGATTAGCCCATATGACTTATCAAGAGGCAGGATAGTTAGGCGTAAGTAATAGCTGAAGTGATAAATAGTCTCATGAGAGAATTTATCACGCTTCTTGAGGAAAAGTCAAAACCCCAAGACATAGAAATCATCCCACTTAACTTCACTGAGCGTGAAGTTTCTCCCGTTATGGGGGAAGACACCTTAGACTTGCACTACAATAAGCTCGCTAAGGGATACGCACAACGCTACAATGACAAAGAAGGTGACCCTGAGTTTAACTACGCAGGGGCATTCCTACACAATATGTGGTTCCCTCAGTTCAGGGAAGTGAGAAACAACAACAAACCAAATGGTCCTATGGTAGGATTCATCAACAAGCACTTCAGTAGCTTCGATGATTTCAAGGACGACGTAGAAGAAGTCGCTATGACGATACAAGGTTCCGGCTGGGTCTATCTAGCTTATGACGGTAAGATCAAGACGATCAAGAACCATGAAGTGCGTGACGACATCTTGCTGCTGATCGACTGGTGGGAACACGCTTGGGTTCTTGATTATGGGAGTGACAAGAAGAAGTATCTCAAAGAGCTTTGGAAGATCATCAACTGGAACGTGGTTTCTACCCGTTTAGGAAAATTCTGGTCGTCGTAGATGGACACTAATGATCTAAAAAGACTTGCCGGTATTGTTGATAGTAGAGGTAAGCCTACTCATGCGGAGCCCATTGACCGTAGCAAGATCACTGCGAAACCCGGCACAGACGAATGGTTCAAAGCAATGTTCCCAGTGAACGATATGCAAATGCCAGTCGGGTTCAGAGGCCGAAAGAAATGAGAGTTAAAGAACTCCTGAATGAGTCTGCTAGACTGACAGCATATCATGCCACTCCTAGAGATAATCTAGGAAGTGTATTACACAACGGATTGGTTCCAAAAAAGAGCAAGCATTATCCTAGTGCAGGTAAAAGAGTATATCTTTTTCCATCAATCGATGCCGCAAATGAAGCACTTTTGGATTGGTTAGAAGATAGATTTTCGAATGATATTCTATCATTGTTAAAGATTGACATTCGTGGATTATCTGTATTTGAGGATTTTGATGAACTTTATACTACCGATCCAATATCACCTGATAGAATTTCAGTAATAGACGAGCATTGGGGATAGTATGAGAGCCAGCGAGTTTATAACTGAATCAACTACTTCAATAGGTGATCAGATTCAATCTCAACTAGGATTGAAAGTCTTTAACCTCTACGATCAAGGAAATACCATTGTATTAGCTTCATTGGTAGTCGGTAAAGATAAGCAGGGACAGGGTTTGGGTACTAAAGCTATGACGATGCTGACTGACTATGCTGATGAGCATGGTAAACGCATCACGTTGACTCCTGGTTTACAAGATAAGATACAAGGTACTACTTCTAGGGGTAGACTCGTTAAATTCTATAAGAAATTTGGCTTCAAAGAAAGCAAAGGTAGAGATATTGATTACGCACTAGGTGCTGGCAAGATGTATCGTGAACCTAAACTAGACGAGATGGCTCTTCCTACCGACTGGGACCCAGCAGCACTTGGGCACGACAAGTCGTTCAAGAGTCGCTTACAATATGCCCTAGAACGTGCCCCTAAGCTCGGGGGCGGGTCTAGTAGAGTTGCACTCATCATTCCCGATCAGGGGCGTGAAACCGTGCTTAAGATCGCTAAAAACAGGAAGGGAATGGCTCAGAACCAAGCTGAAGTTGATATTCTCACTGACGGGTATGCAGGGCAGTTAGACATTGTTATACCTATGATTGACTATGACCAGCAAAATCCTCAACCCACTTGGCTTCAAACCGAAAAAGCAAACAAAGTAAGTGACGCTAAGTTAAGAAAATTACTACACTGTGACAAGACTTGGATGGGCATGATGTATTTCACAAATGCAGTCCGATACATGATAGGTGATCGCTCACCGTATCAGCCTGACCTACCCAACATTAAAGAAAGAATGTTTCAGGCGGGTCAAACAGAACAAGATTGGGATACCTTCATTGAATACGTAAATGAGGTTGCTACTTTGGTTAGCGCATCGGGTCTTTTAGTTGACGATTTGATGGCTGCATCCAACTGGGGAGAATATAAAGGTAGACCAGTTGTTATCGATCTAGGATATACCGAAGCAGTTAAATCAATGTATACAAAAGGACGATGAGATGAGAGCTAGAGAGTTTATCACCGTAACCGAAAACATTGAAATCCCTATCGGGCGGGGTCGTGCTAATACTTCTGTACCAGACATTTTATATCATAGTTTGCGTGGAAGGGCACTTAACATGTCAGGTGGAATTGACGCATATGTACCGGGAAATCCGCAGGAATGGCGTGAACTCGGCTCTAGGTTTAGGCAACCGATACAAGGACTCGTGTATCTTAGTAACAAACCATTGGATCAGAGTGCTTTGGCGATTGATGTACACAAACTTAATCCAAACCTACTTAGATATACCGGTCAGTCCGAAGGTTATCTAATATACGGTGACAATATTCCCGCAGATGCTATCATTGATGTTTCCAAACAAGAAATTGATGAGAACGACGAACCTGTAAGAATCAAAATCGGCGGAACTGACCCTAAAGTTAAATCCTGGATTCAAAAAGTATATGACATGTTCCCGCAGCAATTTGGAAACAAGCATGTCATGCCTCTAGGCGGAGAAGGGGACGATCAGGAGTTTGCATTGTTTGTGCTTGTTCCTAGTTTCAGCAAGCGAGGCGCAGTAGAAGTTAAATGGATTGAAGCCTCTCCGCTCAGACAAGGGGTAGGTGGGAGAGCTATGAAGATACTGCAAGACCTAGCACGACAAGACGGTATTGCTCTTACACTTTATCCCTGGGACAAAGGACAAGTATCTCAGGCAAAGCTCATGAAGTTTTATAAGAAACAAGGCTTCGTGCCAAGAAGCACAGGCTCTAAAAATCTGATTTGGGAACCCTAAACCGATAAGTGATTTCAGCCCAAATTGATAAATACTATCAATAGGGACTGAGAAATGAGCATAAACGGTCAACAAATAATTAACATCGGATTGCCTAATGAATCTATAGGCAGCGACTCCTTGTACACAGCCTTCAACAAGACGGAAGACAACTTTACAACCTTATTCACCTGTGCTAGCCCTTATACTAATTTTGTGGCGCTTACTGGTATCAGCGTGAATTCTAACGCTAACGCAGGTACAGTGTCTATCACTAATACCGGCGTTACTAATATCATTGCTGGCACAAACATAACAATTAATCAAGCTAACGGAAACGTGACGATCTCGTCAACCGGTGGCGGCAACGGCGGAGGAAGCGGCACTGTTACTAGCGTAGGTCTTGCTCCGGTATCTACAAGTAGAATCGTTGTAACTAACTCACCTATCGTTTCTTCAGGGAACATCGGCATTGACCTAGCAACAACAGGCGTTGTTCCCGGAACATACACTGCCCCTACAGTAACGTTTGATGCATACGGTAGAGTAACTTCTGCTGCTAATTCAATTAGTAGCGGTACTGTAACAAGCGTGGGAATAATCCCTGGTTCAGGCATCGGAGTTGCAAGCAGCCCGGTTACTACTGTCGGTAACATAACTGTAACAAACACGGGTGTCGTGAGATTGACTGCTGGACTCGGCATCACGCTTTCAGCACCTAACGGAATTGTTCAGATTTCTGCTGTATCTACAGGAACTGTAACTTCAGTCGGAATCAGCAGCAGCACGTTAACCGTATCAAATAGTCCCGTTACATCATCGGGCAATATTACAGTTGAGTTGCCATCAACGATCACGCTCAGTGGAAACATCACTGCTGCAAACGGAAATCTTGGAAATCTAGCAACAGCAAATTTCTTCTCAGGAGACGGGGGATTACTCTCCAATCTTCAAGTTCCTGCATTCTCTTATATCGCCAATGGAACTAGCAATGTAAGAGCTTTAACTAACGGAAACGTTACTGTTAGTGTTGCCGGTAATGCGAACATAGTGGTCGTCACTGGAACTGGCGCCAACATTGCCGGCACTGCTAATATCTCAGGCAACGCAAATGTCGGGAACATCGGAGCCTCATCTGGAATCTTTACTGCAAATGTAACAGCCGGAAATGTCTATGCTAACTCAGGTACTATTGGAGCTTCATTGCTAACAGGTACGCTAACTACTGCTGCACAACCAAATGTCACTAGTGTTGGTACGTTAGGCTCACTAACTGTAACAGGTAAAGTAACTGCTGGTCAATTACAAGGTGACGGTGGCAACATCAGTAACATTCAAGGCGGCAACGTGTCCGGTGCAGTAGCTACTGCAACTACTGCAACTACGGCTGCAACTGTCACAACTGCGGCACAGCCAAACATCACATCTGTTGGTACGCTGACTTCGTTGACTACTTCAGGAAATACATTCTTGGCGACTTCAAGCGGTAACGTCGGCATCAACACCACGAACCCCTCCGCTGCCCTGGTAGTTGGTGGCTCTCAGGCAGGAAACGCAGGTCTAGAGGTCCTCCCCGGTTCGGGGGTAGTCCTTCAGGGCTACAACCGAAGTACAGCTGCCTACACTAGTCTGAACTTAGATGGCGCTACAATCGGGTTCCGCCCTAATGGGTCTACTCGTTTAACTGTAGACGCATCCGGTGCTAACGTAACCGGTACCTTGGGGGTAAGTGGGAACGCTAACGTAGCAACATTGAACGTTACAGGTAGAAGTAATCTCAACGCTGTAGGTAACGTGTATATCAGCGGAGGTTCTGCTAATCAGATTTTAAAAACTGACGGTGCAGGTAACTTAAGTTGGACTGATCCAAACGGCGGATATTATTTACATACGCAAGGGTCCGTAAACACGGTTTGGACGGTTACTCACAATCTTAACAGACAATATGTAACAGTTGAAGCAATTGACGCTAATGGTAATTCGTATACTGGTCGTTATGATTATCCGACAATTAACTATACTAACGCCAATGCGCTGACGATGACATTCACTTCTGCTGTTGCGGGATATGCTGCTGTCACTGGAGGCGGCACAAACATTAATAGCGTAAGTGTTGGTAACTCGACACCCGGCGGCGTCAACACCCAAGTACAATTTAATGACGCAGGTGTATTAGCAGGCAGTTCGGGTCTTGTATATAACAAGACTACAGGAACATTAACTGCTACCCTGTATGTCGGATCGGGTGCAAATCTAACTAATATTGCTGGCGGCAACGTATCGGGTGCAGTTGCTACTGCAACTACGGCTGCGACAGTCACAACTAATGCACAACCAAACATCACATCTGTTGGTACATTGGCTAATCTCAGCGTCTCCGGCAATGTAAGTTTCACTGGATCCAATGTATCATTGGGTTCCAACGCAAATATAAGAATTACAGGTGGTTCGTCTGGGCAAGTCTTATCTACTGATGGTTCCGGAAATCTAAGCTGGGTTCCTACCGGAACAGCTACAACTGCCGCGACAGTCACAACTAATGCACAACCAAACATCACATCTGTTGGTACACTAACATCATTAAGTGTGACGGGCAACATAAGCGGGGCTAATCTAACAGGTAATCATTTCGGTAGTGGGGCATCATTATCAAGTATCACCGGAGCCAATGTTACTGGTACTGTCCCTACTGCAAACAACTCTGCATTCTTAGGTGGAACAGCAGCAGCTAGTTATCTGCTAGTAACTGGTACTGGTAGTTCACTGACTGCAATTGCAGGTGCTAATGTTACTGGTACAGTGTCACAAGCAACGACTGTCATGGGTGCAACTCAAAACAACATTACAACGTTGGGAGCATTGACTACATTAAGCACCGGCGCAAACACGACAGCAGGCACGATCACAGGCAATTGGTCGCTCTCTGCTGGTTCAAGATTGGTTGCTACTTACGCTGACTTAGCAGAATACTATCAAGCCGACGCAGAATACGAGCCGGGAACTGTTCTCATGTTTGGCGGTGACAGCGAAGTTACCCTTGCGGAAGATGCAACGACTAGAGTTGCAGGCGTAGTATCAACAAACCCTGCGTATGCGATGAATTCTGGTTGCCCTGATATCGCAGTAGCAATTGCGCTGCAAGGTCGAGTGCCTTGTAAAGTTCAGGGTATTGTTAGAAAAGGTGACATGATGATCAGCGCAGGCAGTGGCTACGCAGTAGCTTGTGGCGAGCCTCGTTTAGGCCAAGTCATCGGTAAAGCATTAGAAAACTTTGATCTCAATGCCGGCGTGATTGAAATCGTAGTCGGCAGATTATAAACATTATAGGATTTCAAGAATGATTGATAACATTAAGATTACGAGTTTAACTAACATAGGTGCAAATCTATCCTACACATCTATCGTGCCTGTAGTAGATGTGACAGCAAATGTCACCTATAAAGCAAACTTACAGATCATCGGTAATCTTATCCTAAGCGGGGCAGGGGGTTTAAACTTTGTTCAAGCTGCCCAAGCTAACCTTGCTCAAGCAGTAGTCAACTCTGCACAACCAAACATCACGAGTGTAGGTACACTAATCTCACTTGCAGTAACAGGCAACATAAGCGGCGCCAATGTAGTTACTGCGACTACATTCAGGAGCACAGTAGTTGAATTTTCTGCTCTACCAGCAATAACACCAGTAGGACAACGAGCGTTCATCAATAACGCAAACTTAGTAGCAGCCGATAATTTTGGCGCAATAGTGGGCGGCGGCGGCTCTAATACTGTACCGATCTGGAGCGATGGCACCAATTGGCGCATTGGTTAATCGATGAACCAAAAATACTATATAATAGATTCACACTTAATAAGATAAATAGAATTAAACAAGGAGAAATATCATGTCATCACCAATCATCTTAGGACCAGGAATACAAATAGGAGCTGGAATCACGCTGGTAGCAGCACCGCCTCCTCCACCGCCCCCCGCGGAAGAAGGTAGTCTACTTTTCAACCGTACTAACTATCTCTCTATTCCCAATAATTCAGCATTTGATCAGAACGCCGGTGCTTGGACAGTAGAATGTTTTGCATATCCAACTAGTGTCGTCGACTTCGGCGCAACCTATGGGATTTACAATCAAGATTCTATCTCTAGATTTTTGGGAATGTTTTACAGCGGTAGTAGATTTGGAATTGCACAGAGTAGCGGTGGATTCCTACAGACTTCTGCTTCCTTTTCTCTAAACAACTGGTACCACGTAGCTATGGTCTACAACGGATCCAATGCGGTAACTTTATATGTTAACGGGAATAGTGCAGTAACTGGAAACCCCGGGGCGATGGCCGCATCTGGAGCAGCTACTTTAATTGGTAGCTTTACCGTTGGAGACAATGCCTCACGCTTCAAGGGTAACCTATCAAACTTACGTGTGGTTAAGGGCGTTGCAGTTTATACTGGTAATTTCACAGTACCGACAGCACCGTTAACGGTTACTCAAAGTAGTGGTACAAATATTTCAGCAATCACTCCAGGACAGACTCAACTGTTATTGAACACCGCTTCTCCCGATTACTTCTTAGATGCGTCAACGAATGCGTTTACTGTTACCAATGTTAATTCTGTAGCAACAAGCACTGACAATCCATTCTAAAGAGGAAGAAATATCATGTCATTAACAGTAGGACTAGGAATTAACATAGGCGGCGGCATTTCAATTGGTGCTACACCAATTGTACAGTCAGGACTACAACTATATCTAGACGCTGCTGCTGTGGCCAGTTACCCAGGATCGGGCACAACCTGGTATGACCTAAGCGGCAATGGCAATGATGTTTCAATGCAAAACTCGGGTGATATCTCTTATACCAGTTCAGGTGGTGGTTATTTCACAACTGGAGCCACCGGCTACTTTAGCAAAACTTCCGGCACAAACATACCAACCGGCGGCACTCCGTACACAGTCAGTACATGGGTACAATTTCCCACAGACTGGCCCGGCGGCGATACCAATCATACCATAGCACAGATAGGCAGCGTACCTACTTACGATGGCTTAAATACTTTCGTAGCAACCAACACTGGTTATTTGGCTGTTGGGTGGTTTAATAACCCCGGAGAACCCGAACCACTGATTAGCAATTCTTGGACACCTAGTAGTCCGACTACTAACTGGATGAATGTGGTGAGTCAGTGGGACGGCGCCACTCGCAACATTTGGTACAACGGTGTGCTACAGGCCACAGACTCGATAGGAACATATCTAGGCAACAATGCAGACATCCTGATTGGCTTGGACTTTTCAGGATTTGGAAATTATCTACGAGGCAACATAGGCCAGGTGCTGATCTACAATCGTGCATTGAGTCCTTCAGAGTTGAATCAAAACTTCACAATCACTAGATCACGCTACGGAGTATAATATGGCAACCCCAATACAAATCGGAGCAGGCATGAAATACCCATTCGCTGTGGTCGACGAGACACAAGATCCAGGACTACATCGTATTCCCATCGTGCTTAAGCCGGCTAAATTACCGATTGACATTGATAAATTTCATTGGGTTCGTGACAAGCCTGACAGTAGAGATTACCTCTATCGACCAACCACTGCCAAAACACCGTCTACCGTTGATTTGAGAGAATTTGCAACACCCGTAGAAGATCAGGGTAGCTTGGGTAGCTGCACGGGACAGGCTGTTGCCAGCGCGATTGAATTGATCAACAAGAAAAACAAAATCGTGAACGAAGTTAGCAGGTTGTTCATCTACTACTACGAACGCCTGCTGATTGGCACTGTCCACTACGATAGCGGGGCATACATCAGAGATGGAATCAAAGCTACAAACCGATGGGGCGCACCATTAGAAAACTTATGGCCCTATAACATATCCAAGTTTAGGTCAGCTCCTTCTCGTCCTGCTGTCATGGATGCGTCAAAGCGCAAGGTCACGCGGTATGAACGTGCTGCTAACTTCAACGCCTGCATTGATGCACTATCGAACGGGTATCCGGTTATTGTCGGATTCACTGTTTACAGCAGCTTCATGAGCGGCAACTGGTCGCGTACTACTGCTGTCATGCCCTATCCTAATACCCGCTCGGAGAGAGTCCTAGGGGGTCACGCGGTGCTTCTAGTAGGATACAACAATTCTACTCAACACTTCATTGTCAAAAATAGCTGGGGAACCAATTGGGGCGATAGAGGATACTTCTATATGCCGTATCAGGTAATACAGAACACTAGAATGAGCGCAGATTTTTGGGTTATCAAAGGTGTAAATAACCCGTAAAGGCCACGAATGGAACTTCCTTAGCGATCTTTCGTGAGCGAATTCTTCAATGAATTCATCTTCTTAGCTAGTTCTTAGCGATCTTCTTAGCGATAACAGAAAACAGAGGGCCCGTCACGTATCTATTAAGGGATTGATTCATCATCCCGTTTTGCATCTCTTTGATCATGTCGGGTGTCAGGTTCCTAGCTCTCCAACCGTTTTTAAGCAGTAGATGAACTTCTACAGGGTCGTCACCTTCTAGTTTTTGAATGGCTAGCATACGGTTGCGTCCTTCGTGCCCGGAGATGCTAGCGGGATGAGTAAAGTCATCTTCTTCCCAGTCAGCAGGGATTTTGACATCTAGAAAAGGTGCGCCCAATGCTCCGCCATTTTTCAGGTGTTGCACGATATACTCTACGCTTCTAGGTTCATTAAGTGGTAAAGCTAGATTCAAGAATGTGCTAGGCTTCATCAGAACACGCAAGCCAAAATAATCAACATTTTGATTATAAGGAACTGAACCCAAACCTTCTACGTTGTCTACTTTGTACTCTGACAAGTTTTCCGATAATGTGTAAAATAGGTGATTGCCAACAGTTGCTACATGATCAAGATTGGCATTCCATGCCGGATCGACATCTGTAGTATGATAGTACACTGCACCGTTAGTAGGATCGGACGCTCTACCAGCTATGATCTTTCTTGCAAGGTCTTTAGCTAACAACCAAGCTTCGTAATCCATGTAATCCCCGGAATTTTTAAACTCAGCAAACCATTCATCAAAGGGAGTGCCATCTGGAGATTGTCTAAGATTAATCAGTCTATCATACTGCAACATTTCTTTAATACGATCTCTATTAGGATCACCCTCATTCCAGCAACTGAACTGCTTTGGTTTGAGCGCGACACCGCGAATGCCATAACCAAACCTTTTCATATTTGCTTCGGCGCGGTTCTTGATGACGTTCCCTATAGCTAGCATCCCGATAGCGCCATGACTGCGAGCTTCACCCCACATGGTCTGTGCTAATATGCTTACGTCAGGGTTTTCAGCGGGAGCAACAGTAGAAGCTACTGCCGGCTTAGGTCTAACTTCGGGAGCAGTCTTAGGTTGCATCGTGTTCGGTCCGCCGGCAGCCAAAGCACCGGCGACACCGATAGCACCTAATGTTTTCTTCCAGTCTTCTTCTAATACTGATTCTTTCAATGCCTGCTTGAGGAAGTATGAGTCGATGGCGACGGTATCCCCGACTTTTACTGCTGTCTTCCTTCCAGGAATTACTTCAGCAGCAACGATCTTTATCTTGTATTTCCCTTTAGGAGAAACATCAAGTATCTTACCGTTGAGAACAGAATAATCTGGATAGTTCTTAGTGAGGGTGAGATCAAGCACTCTACCCACTTCTACGGACCTGTATTCAGTTATAAATTCAAATGATCTCATAATTTCACCATCTTCTCGGCCGAGATATCGACCGACTGGCCGTCCAAGTACCACCGTCTCTTTTCATGCTGATGTTTCTCTTAACAAAGTCTGCCATTCCACCATCGTTCTCTCGTCTTGGAGGAAATTCCTTCTCTATGTTTGCAGCAATAACATCTGTTAGATCAGCAATAGAGGGTAGCATACTGCTAAAATCTTCAGTATCTACTAAACGGTACAAATGCCTCTGTAAATATTCTGCTGAAGGCCGAATTGCGTCTTGCATTCCAATACTAAATCTGCGAGCCTCGTCATTCCACCTTATATAATCGTCACCGGCGTTCTGAACTTTATCCCAATCAATTTCACCGTCATCGTCGCCATATTGTTTTTGCATTTCACCGTAGTAATAATCGTCATTCTGTTCCCATTCAAATATTACTTCCCACATCTTCTCTTGGGCAATCGTTGCGATCTGATCAATGTACGTTTGCAACACTTCATCAGGTGTGAACTCTATTGATTCTTTTATTTCAGGTTCATTCTTATAAAAGAATTCAAGTAATTCTGGAAATCTTTTAGTCAGTAAATGATATAGAGATATCTCAGAATCATTCTCGTCCATGAATTGACCTGTAGGGAAGTGCAGTTGGTATTTCTCTTTGTCATACTCTGGCTTCTTTGGAATAATAATATACAGCTTACCTTGCCGACTGTAATGATTAAAGTAGTTCTCACCTTTAGTAGCAGCAGTGCACCAGTGTGTTTCAGCACCGTAGCGGCAAGCAGCGGCTTCATCGTGTGGAACAACGACAAGTACATCACCGTTTTCAAAGACTTTAGATGCTTGACCTTTTTCTTGTACTTTTTTCTCAGTGTTATCTATGGCATCCAGATCATAGCCCAAACGCATTGTTTCTTCAAAGTCGGTATAAGACTTGAAAACGTTGATGTCATTGTGTTCTGGACTAATCATACGTCTTCTTTTACCAATATCGTAGATGCCCAATATATTTCCACGATTTAAGTCTTCTAACTTGACATCACCGCTGACATACATTCTTGCTAACCAAGGGGTATATATTTTATTTGGAGTAGGATCTTTTGTTTCGATGACACTCAGCAAGTCTTCTAGAAATCTCGCTCTGACTGCAGGGTCTTTGATGAGGGGGCCGGACTTTTCTCGGTAATCAGAAGATGAAGCATCTTGATCACCTGGAATAGTTACGGGTCTATCCATCCGAAGACTTATCAGACTGCTTCGCACCTGATCAAGAGGACCCACATCACCGCGGTCGGCAATTACAGCTTTTTCAGCTTTCTCACTTCCAGAGATTGTCTGAGCGGTTTTCTTACGATCATACTCAAACAGGAATTCCCGGGCCCGCATGATTAGAATTATCCTCTATCACGGCCGAATAAATCATCCAACTGTTCCGGAGTAGCATCATCACCCTCTGACTTACTGTTGTATGCAATTGGATAATTACGCTTGATTCTTTCAATTTCTGCAGGGATGTTCCACCCGCCTCGGGCGATCCCTGCTTGGTCAGATGCGTTCTTTAATTCTTCTGAACGTGACGATAGTGCATCGGCGATTTTCTTCATCAAGCCAGGAAATAAATCAGCGAATTGTTCTTCACCTACACGATAATCTTGTACAGCATTCTTTAATTGACCAGTTGAAGTGTGCATCTGCCACTTGCCGTTATTATCGTTCATGTTATTTTTATCAATAATACTGATGATAGGTCCATCTCTTGAATAGCGTTCGAACCAAGTTAGACCAGTACTACTTCCTGTGCAGAACTGCCCTTGTGCACCTTCAGCATTATTAAAGATATAGCAAGAGCCGTAGTTCAACGGAACAATAACATAATATCTGTCATCATCAATAAGAACGACTTGCTTGGCATCCTTTTTCATAGCTGCTATCTTTTCAGCATTGGCAATTTTTCTTAATGCTTCACGATACTTTTCTTTACGAACAACACCTTGTAGTTGGGTAATAGTTGAGAAACGATTAAAATCTTGATCCGCAGGGTCAAGCAAGTTGCGAACACTCAATGCTTTCCAAGAACCCAAAGCATCCCCGCCTTCTCCGTTGATGTCTTCGTAGTCGTTAGCGTGATTGACGTATAACTTTGTTAGCCAACTATCAAACTTACCGTCTCTTGACAAGTCTCCGTAGTTAGTGTTAGCTAGTGTTCTATCGATCAGTTCACTCCATAGCTTGACTACCTCTTCGTCGGTTGGCTTAGGACCCAATCTTGCTAGCGCAGGACCAGGAAAAGTGTGATCGTGCTTCACGGCGAGTGCCAGCATTTTTGCCATCTTAGGATCTTTGAGAATCTTCTCTCCTGGATTGGCTTCTGATAAGTTAGTTCTTGATAATTGTTTCATGTCTAGCCTTCTTATGGGTGCAGCAATGATTGTTTTAGGAAATTCATAAGAGTAATCAGTTTCTTTTGATCACCGGCTGCGATGTCGGCGATCACTTGGCTCACACCACCCATGCTTGTCGGCTGATTTCTACTATATCTGTCTACGCCTAAAGCAAAATTACCTGTTTGTTCTGGATAATAATGACTTGCTGTCAAATACAATGCAGGTCTTAATCTTTCTTTTATTCTAGAGGGGACATCATTTGGATCGCTGAGTAATTCCTGTTTTACCTGCTGTAAACCATTTAGGATTGCTATCTTTTTTGACACTTTATCGTAAGCATCATTTTTTAATGCCATGCCGACGACACCCTTAACATCCGCGATTGATTGCTCTATATATCTCAGGTAAACAGGACGCAGTTTACGTAATATTACTTCAGTGTTGTGGGCTGAACCTGCATTCGGATCTAGCGTGTTTGGGTTGACGACGACCTCTCTGCGCCCCTTACGCAGCGCACGTTTTTTGTCTACCTCTCCTGTTCTATTATCAGAAGCCCCGCGATATGCCTGCCTACCCTGTCCGATCGCACCCCATTGGGCTGTGATTTTGCCGATTCGTTCTTTGATTTCTTTAAACAAAGTATTAATACTAGCGTCGGAATCTCTTGTTATGCCCTCTTTACTAGACAACATGGCTTCCCATTTAGAACCATTCCACTTAACTGCACCCATGCCGTCTTGGCCTTGAATGATTACATAGTTGGGTGATCGACTTTTGATATCTGCCCAGGTTACTTTTTCTAGTTTTTCCCATCTAACATCATGCGGCATAGCAAATTCTTTGTGTACCTTCTGGACGAGTGCATCAGCATATGGACCGCGACGAATGCCGGAAAGGTCAGGGATAGTTGAATCTTCGTCAAGAATTTCTCTAAGAAGATGGGTTATTGTGTAATGAAGTGCTTCACGAGCAGGATCTTTATCAGCGACCTTTCTAGTCACCGCTGGCTTGAGGATTTTGATGTTTTCTTTGAATATTTCTGTGCTTCTCATTGTTATGCCCTTGCCGTCTTTAGGATGCTTCTAAGCATCCATACTTTTTTAGAATATAAGTCTTGTAAATCCGCCATGTAGTTAGCTATCCCTTGCTCTCGGGTTTCAGTAGCAACGTCAAATATAGTTTTCACTAATTCAACCATATCAGATG
>Ga0247831_1000449_pt1 | contig 89365 bp, 86 predicted proteins | sample LaCruzMarch2015__9_FD_192406 | JGI IMG/M metagenome (GOLD analysis project Ga0247831, IMG submission 192406) | Freshwater microbial communities from meromictic Lake La Cruz, Castile-La Mancha, Spain - LaCruzMarch2015_1m | ecosystem: Environmental > Aquatic > Freshwater > Lake | place: Spain...
GCACTCGCCTTCAAACGCCCACGCTTATCGGCTGTTGATTTTTAAAGAACTCGCGCTTCTTTCCGACCGCGCTTTCCGCTACGAACAGCGGAGAGCGAATATACATCGGAATCGAAAGAGATGTCAATTAGCAACTCGCCTTTCGAGGCTTTCGCCTCCTTTGGCCGGACATTGCTTGCTTTCCGCGAAGCCTTCCAGTGTAGCAAGAAAATTTTCCGACTGGTCGCTTTTTCTTACTTGAGAGTCTCTACATCTCGCGTGTGGTTCGGTCCGCCACCATCCCGCGCAACTTTTCGCATCCGTCCCAGACGTCTTCCGATTCAAACGACTCCCTGACCAAGCCTCTAAGTCGACGGCTATCGGTACGCAAGACCATTTGTTTGATGGCCGAGACCTGCGCCGGGTGCATCGAAAAGTTTCGCAACCCCATGGAGAGTAAAACCTCTGTGAACGCGGGGTCGCCGGCCATTTCCCCGCACACGCTGACGTCCTTGCCGACGGCCCTGCATTGCCTGATAACGCCCTCTACAAGCCTCATAACGGCGGGGTGCCAGGGGTCGTAGAGGTGGGCTACAGACTCATCTCCGCGGTCAATCGCTAACGTGTACTGAATGAGGTCGTTGGTGCCGATTGAGACGAAGTCGAAGATCCTGAGGAAACTGGGCAACACGAGTGCTGCCGCTGGCACCTCGACCATCGCACCAATTTCAAGATCAGCAAACGGCTTCCCCGCTTCGACAAGTTGCTGCTTAGCCCGATCTATGACTTCCACCACCTGAGTCGCCTCGCGAACATGCGCCAGCATCGGGACCAAAAGGCGGACGGGTCCGAATGCACTTGCTCGCAAGATCGCCCGGATTTGTTGCCGAAACATCGCAGGCTCCGACAGGCTCCAACGTATGGCCCTCAAGCCCAGCGCGGGGTTCAAGCTATGTTCGTGGCGCAGTTCTCCAATTGACATCCTGTCAAGGGGCTTATCGGCGCCGATGTCAACGGTTCGAATGGTGACGGGCAAGCCCTGCATTGCCAACACTACCGATTTGTAGGCTTCAAACTGCTCTTCCTCGGTTGGCAATTCGCCAGCCCGGTTCATGAACAGGAACTCGGTGCGAAACAGCCCGATGCCAACCGCACCTGAGGCAATCACTCCTTGCGCATCGGTGGGCAGTTCGATGTTCGCCATGAGCTGGACGCGTTCGCCGTCCATGGTCACCGCAGGGGTGTGCCGAAGCCGAGTTAGTTTTTCGCGCTCGAGTTCGCTTTTCCGCTGGCGGAACCGGTACTCCTCCAGAACGATGTCCGAGGGATTCACGATCACCAAGCCCTCGTCTCCATCAATGACGAGCAGATCATCCTGCCTGATCACGCGACTCGCCTCACGGGCTCCGACCACAGCCGGAATGTCTAGGCTGCGGGCAACGATCGCCGTGTGAGAAGTCTTGCCGCCGACATCAGTCACGAATCCCGTGAACACGCTGCGCTTGAAGTGCAACATGTCGGCAGGCGCAATGTCGTTTGCAACCAGCACTAGGGGCTCAGCGCTCGAAACTGGAATCCGAATGGCAGCATCGTCGCCCACCACACTCAAAGTCGACATCCTCGACATTGAACGCAACATCCTCTCGACAACCTGCTCGACGTCGGCTTTTCTTTCGCGCAGGTAGTCATCTTCCATCTCATCAAACTGTCGGGCCAAGACCTCCAGCTGAGCGGCAAGTGCCCACTCGGCGTTGTAGCGCCGGTCGACGATCCACTGCTTCGTCGCCGAAATCAGGACCTCGTCGTGCAAGAGCATGAGGTGAACGTCGAGCAGGGCAGACAGCTCGGATGGGGCGTCTGTCGGCAGGTCCTCTTGGAGGCTGGCAAGCTCTGCAGCGACCTCGTCTCGCGCGTCGCGCAAGCGAGCGATCTCTCGGTCTATTTCAGACGCGTTGACGAAGTAATGGTCGACATCGATGCGGCTTGAGGAGACAAGCACGGCTCGCCCGATAGCGACACCCCGCGACACGGGCAAACCGAAGACCTGAAAGCTCATCTGGCCATGCTATCAGCGCACCTTGATGACTCATCATGGGGTTGACACCCGAAGGGCGGGCGTCATCAGCCAGTAACCATCGCTTCACCTCGCAGTCATCAACGGCGGTCAAAGTGAGCAGATGATTTATGAAACTCGCGTAAATTCGTTCGAGCCTGGCGCCGTGCCTGATATGAACCGGTCGGCTTTGCTATCCGCCAATCGTGGCGATGCTGGCAGCTTGGCTGCTTCTAGTAAGACCTCTGGCCTCGAGGTTTTTTGGGCTTGCGACGAGAGCGAAGTGCGTGAGGCGCAACGCCTCAGGTACCAAGTGTTCGTTGAGGAGTTCGGGGCTCGCCTGAGTGCTCCCTTGGGCTCGCCTGAAAAGCATGACGTAGACATATTTGATGCTTATTGCGAACACCTTCTGGTGCGTTGCCGCCGCAGCGACGACGGTGAGCCGGGCCCGGTTGTTGGCACCTATCGGGTTTTGACCCCAACGGCATCGAAGCGAATCGGGGGCCTTTACTCCGAAACCGAGTTTGATATGACTCGGCTACGAGCGCTGCGCCCGAGGATGGTTGAGCTGGGCCGCACTTGCGTGCACCCAGAGTGGCGATCTGGTGGAGTGATCTTGGCGCTGTGGGGAGCTCTAGCCGGTTTCATGGAAAGAAACCGCCTTGACGTGATGGTCGGTTGCGCGAGCGTCAGCATGCAAGATGGCGGTCATTTCGCGGCAAGCCTGTGGCGCCAGCTCAGTTCGACCCACTTGGCATCCATTGAGTGCCAAGTGCCCCCCCGCCTTCCCCTGCCTGTCGGAGATTTGAGACAGGATCTTCCCGTTGAAGCTCCGCCTCTCATCAAAGGCTATTTGCGCTGTGGCGCAAAAGTACTCGGTCCTCCAGCTTGGGATCCCGACTTCAACACGGCTGATTTCCCGATGATGATGCGTTTCGATGAAATGCCCACTCGCTACCGCAAGCACTTCCTCGGATCATGACAGGGCGGCTTATCCGCAACCGCCAACGTTTTTTCGCTGAGTAAGGCCTAGGCCGGGGTCACTCAGCCTCACCGAACTTGTCATTGATCAGCGCGAGCAGAGCGCCCATGGCTGACTGCTCATCTTCGCCGTTGACCTCAATTTGCACTTCGCTGCCCAAGCCAGCCGCGAGCATCATCACCCCCATGATGCTTTTCGCATTGACCGAGCGTTCGCCACGGGACATAGAAACGTCGCTGCGAAACGTGCCCGCAAGCTTGGTGAATTTGGCCGATGCTCTGGCATGCAGGCCCAGCTTATTGCTGATGGTGACGTTGGCTCGAATCATGGGTGCCTATCAGAGACGTTTGGTTTTGTGGTCGCGACACACTGACCTGTATGACCCCCTGAACCGCACCAGAGGCTGCGCGCTCCACAACCGAGTCCAGCCCCTCATGGGCGTAACACAACGATCGCCAAAGCATCGGCACATTCAGGCCTGCCACCACCTTGACCGTCTTGCTGTCGCAAGCGGATGCCAATTTTTGAGCCAGGTTGCACGGTGTGGCTCCGAACACGTCTGTCAGTATCAGCACCTCCTGAACAGACATTGCAGCCAGAAGAGCACTTCCCGCTATCTCTGCCTGCTCGAGGGTCAGTTCGTTTGAGACGTCAAACGCAATCAGCGGTGTGGCGCAGTCTGGAAATGCGTGGTTGGCAACTGCCTTCAATGCTGAAGCCAGCGGCGCATGAGCAATGATCAGAAATCCGAGCATGGGCATCCATTATCTGCAGTTGGGCTGGCCGCGAGGCTTGCTTCGATGAAGACGGGCTCGACGTTGCCAAAAGGCCGAATCTGAGACAAAAAAAGTGCGGATCGCCACCGCCCCACAGCGTGGCTGTCACGACGCGCTCAGGGCTGCGAAGAAGGTATCGGCAGCCTCGGCGTCGATACGCCCACCCAGCATCGTGGCCTGATAAATCACCGTGCCGCGGACAAAAAAGACGGCCTCAGCGGTGATCGCCGAGCCGTCTTCGCGCGCACCCGTGACACTCACGCGGCTCGCGAGGAGATTGGGCGTCATGCCGGGGACTTTGGCGGGACCCACCTCGGCAAGGGTCCCACCAACATTGCTCGCGAAAACCGCCTGCAGTTGGCGCAATACGGGCTCCGCACGCGTCGGATCGCCAACGTTCACGTGGCTCAGCGCGAAATTCGCCGCCCCCGCGGTGCACGACTCGAGGTGCATCTCCAGTTTGACGCCCGCGAGAAGCACCTGCCTGACACGGCTTTCAGGTCGACAGGGAAACAGGGCCGAGACTTGACCGTCCGCCACACGGTGTTCTCGCCAGTCCAGATTCGGAGAGCACCCTGAAAGCAGCGCGGCGCCGACCGCTGCCCCGTACAGAAAAGGGCCCAGCCGGCTTGGGCGCAAAGCACGATCATTGCCAGTCGTTGTGGCAGGCGCAGTTCGTGACGAGATCATCTGACCCGCCTAATTCAACGACCCGAAAACGCTCTTCAGAACGTCGCTGCCCGCTGACAGTGGATCCTTGCGAATCTTCTTTTCTTCTTCTGCAACCATCAGGTAAAGGCCGTCGAGCGCCTTGCCGGTGACGTACTGCTGAACATTGGCGTCTTTTTTGTCGACCAACCCGAAGCCGGCAGCCCTGCCAGCCACGGCGTTGTACTTGTCTGCCAGCGACACTTTCTCGGTGGCGCGTGTCACGATGGGAAGGAACTTGACGCTGAGCGGTTCGCGGGTCTTGGCTGCGAAGAAGTCGGTGACCGACTGGTCGCCTCCGGACAGGATCTGCCGGCCATCTTCCACGCTCATGTTCTTGACCGCGCTGAGCATCAATGCCTTCGCCTCTGGCACTGCCAACTCCGCGGCCCGGTTCATCGCTGTCACCAGTTCATCCACCGACTTACCCTGACCGGCGAGTTGCAACAGGCTGGCTGACTTCTTGAGGGCCCCGGGAAGCGGTATCCGGACCTTGGGGTCGCCCAGAAATCCGTCCTTCTTGCCGAGCAGCGAGACCGCCGACTCCACGCCCCGGGTGAGCGCCTCGCGGATGGCTGACACCGCATCGCGATTGCTCAAGCCCGAAGCCGCCAGGACATCGGAAAAGCCGGTAAGTGGCCCACCCATGCCCGACAAGACAAGTACGGAAAAGTCTCTGCGGTTCATTCACTTCTCCAGATTTCAGACCGTGCCGCTCAGCAAACCTGACGCACAACGATGCGCCGCACGAGCGCTAGAGCGCATCGGCCACCCCAGCGGCATGCGCCTGCTGATCGGCGTGGTAACTGCTTCGCACCATCGCGCCCACCGCCGCGTGAGTGAAGCCCATCTTCGCCGCCTCGGACTCGAACATGCGAAACGTGTCAGGGTGAACGTATCGACGCACCGGCAGGTGATGGCCGCTGGGCGCCAGATACTGGCCGATCGTCAGCATCTCGATGTTGTGCGCTCGCATGTCGCGCATGACCTGAAGAATTTCCTCGTCGGTCTCTCCCAGGCCCAGCATCAAGCCGCTCTTGGTCGGCACATCGGGCGCAAATGCCTTGAACTGCTTGAGCAGATTCAGGCTGAACGCGTAGTCGGATCCGGGACGCGCTTCCTTGTAAAGGCGCGGAACGGTCTCGAGGTTGTGGTTCATCACATCAGGCGGCGCAGCCTTCAGGATGTCGAGCGCTCGATCGAGCCGACCTCGGAAATCAGGCGTCAGGATCTCGATGCGGGTTCCCGGGCTCAGCGCGCGCACTTCGCGGATGCACTCGACGAAGTGCCCTGCGCCGCCATCGCGCAGGTCATCGCGATCCACGCTGGTGATCACCACGTATCGCAACTTGAGCGCGGCAATGGTCTTGGCCAGATTGAGCGGCTCGTTGGCATCGAGCGGGTCGGGCCGGCCATGGCCCACGTCGCAAAACGGGCAGCGACGGGTGCACTTGTCGCCCATGATCATGAACGTGGCGGTGCCCTTGCCGAAGCACTCGCCGATGTTGGGGCAGGAAGCTTCCTCGCACACGGTATGGAGCTGGTGCTCGCGCAGGATCTTCTTGATCTCATAAAAACGCGTGCTGGGCGAGCCGGCCTTGACACGAATCCAGTCGGGCTTTTTCAGCGTCTCGGCCGCAACGATCTTGATCGGGATGCGCGAGGTCTTGGCCTGCGACTTCTGCTTGGCGCTGGCGTCGTAGGCAGGCTGCTGCTCGACGGGGGTCACGGAGTCAGACGACATCGTCGGCTTTCGAGGCAAGTGGCTGGGTTCAGGGCGTCAGGTGTCCCGCGAGGCGGTCACCGAGATGCCACGCAACGTCGGAAACGTCCACGTTCACGCCGAGTGTAGCCAGATCAACCGTGGCCAAATTTGCATAACCGCAAGGGTTGATGCGGCTGAAAGGCTCCAGGTCCATGGCCACGTTCAGTGCCACGCCGTGATAGGTGAAATGCCGGCTGACCTTGATGCCCAGCGCGGCGATCTTGCCCAGTCCCTTGAACGGATCTGGCGCCGCGATGCCCAGGCGATCGCGCGGCGGCACGGGCTCCAGCGCAGCATGACCGAACGGGTCGTCAAGCCGCACATAGATGCCCGGCGCGCCCGGCACGCGGTGCCCCGTGACGCCGTAGTGCTCCAGCGTGCTGATCACGCAATGCTCAAGGCGGTAAACGTACTCCTTGACGTAGATGCCCAGCCGCCGAAGATCAATCAGCGGGTAAGCCAGCAACTGCCCCGGCCCGTGATAAGTCACCTGGCCGCCGCGATTGGTTTGAACCACCGGGACACCCGCCGCATCCAGCAGATGCTCGGGCTTGCCGGCCAGCCCTTGCGTGTAGACGGGCCGGTGTTCGCACAGCCAGATCTCGTCGGGCACCTCATGCCTCGACACCGCGCGAGCCGCCGTGAACGCATGCATTGCCTCGACGGTGGGCTCGATGTCGACAAGGCCCCGATAAACCAGTGTGGGCGAACTCATGCGGCCACGCCTGCCTTACAGGACCACCTTGACCATCGGGTGCGTGCTCATGGCGCGGTAGAGGTCATCGAGCTGCTCGCGGCTGGTCGCGGTGACGGTGACCGTGACACCCAGGTAGTTGCCGCCCTTGCTCAGGCGGGTCTCAAGGCTCGCCGGGTCGACGTCCGGATCAAACTGACGCGCGATGTACAAGACCGCCTCGGCAAAGCCCTCGACATTCGCGCCCATCACCTTGATGGGAAAGGCCGACGGGTACTCGATCAGCGAAGCCTCGGGTGGGATGTTCTGCATGGCGCGAAAGACGCTGGGGTGCCTGACAGGCTAGATCAGCTGGGCGTGCTTGGCCTGCTGGTATGCCTCGTAAATCCGCGCATAGGCGGGGCCGGGCTTGCCGCGGGCTGCACCGTGGCCCACCGGCTCGCCATCGAGCGTCGTGATAGCAAGCACTTCCTTGGTCGCCGAACTGAGCATCAGCTCATCGGCAGAAGTCACCTCACCCTCGGAGATCGGCCGCAGATTGAGGGCCAGGCCCTCTTGCTCGCACAGTTCACGGATCAGCTCGTAACGGATGCCCTCAAGCACATGCTCGCTCTTCGGCGGGCCCAGCACCGCGCCTTCGCGCACCACCCACACATTGCACGATGCCGCCTCGGTGAGAAAGCCATCGCGAAACATGATGGTCTCGACAGCGCCCTGATCGGCCGAGATCTGGCGAGCCAGCACGTTGCCCAGCAGCGAAATGCTCTTGATGTCTCCGCGCTCCCAGCGAAAGTCGCGCGCGCTCACGCAGGCGACGCCTTGGTGGCGCTGCTCGGGGCTGGGCTGCTTCATGGCGCTCACCATCATGAACACCGTGGGCTCGATGCCGGCGGGCATCACATGGTCACGCAAGGCCACGCCTCGGGTCACCTGGATGTAGATGAGCTGGTCTTCGCTGGCCTGGGCCTCGATCAAGCGCCGGCAGCGCATGAGCCAATCTGGCCTTGAATGCGGGTTGGGGATGCGCAGCTTGGTCAGGCTGCGCTCGAGGCGAGCCATGTGCTCGTCGAAGCGAAACAGGCGCCGACCATAGACGGGCACCACTTCGTAAATGCCGTCGCCGAAGATGAAGCCCCGATCCAGCACCGAGACCTTGGCCTGGTCGAGTGGGGAGTACTCACCGTTGAGGTAGCACAGCGTGTCAGGAAGGGTCTGCATGCGTTGCCTCCGTTTACTTGATCCACAGCCGCATGGTGTCCCAGAACCGGCCCAGGACCCCGGCCTGCTCCACCACCTCGAGCGCCACCAGCGGAGCCTCGATCACCGGCGCGCCGGCAGCACTCACCACCTTGATGGTGCCCACCGTCTGGCCACGAGACAGCGGCGCGAGCAAGGGGTCGGCGCGCTCGATGCGCGTTTGCAGCTTGCCCGCCTCGCCCTTGGGCACTGTCACGAAGACCGCACCGGCGGTGCCCAGCGCGACCTGAGCTGCCTTGCCTTGCCACACCGGCGCCGTGGTCACCGTCTTTGCCGCATCGAACAGCCGCACCGTATCGAAAGCGAGATAGCCCCAGTTCAACAATTTCTGGCTTTCATTGGCACGCGCTTCCATCGAAGCGGTCTTGAGCACCACGCTCAGCAATCGGCGCGGCCCGCCGATCTTGCCGCCCTCACCGAGGTTGGGATATTCACGCTGAGCGCTGGCGATCAGGCAGTAGCCGGCCGCCTCGGTGTATCCGGTCTTCATGCCGTCCACGCTCGCATCCCGGCGCAACAGCAAGTTGCGGTTGGGCTGCGAGATGTGGTTGTACTTGAACTCCTTGATCGAGTAGTACGCGTACTCCTTGGGAAAGTCGCGAATGATGTGGCTGGCAATCACCGCGAGGTCTCGCGCGCTGCTCTTGTGCCCCGGCTCGCTCAGCCCCGTCACATTCTTGAAAACGGTGTTCTTCAGACCCCACGCCTGCGCCTGACGGTTCATCATCGCCACGAAAGGATCCAGCACACCGGCCACGCCCTCGGCCAGCGCCACGGCAGCGTCGTTGCCTGACTGCACGATCATCCCGCGCAACAACTCATCCACCGTGGGCGTCATGGTGGTGTCGATGAACATCAGCGAGCCCCCGCCCTTGCGCTCTTGCCACGCGCGAGATGAGATCGGCAAACGTTGCTCGAGCGAGAGCTTCTTTTCGTTCAGCGCGGTGAACACCACATAGGCCGTCATCAGCTTGGTCAGCGATGCGGGGTCGAACGGCGTGTCGGCATCGCGCTCGGCCAGCACCTGGTTGCTGGTGAGATCGATCAGCAGGTAGCTGCCCGCGGCAATCTCGGGCGGCTGCGGAGCTTGCGCGTGCGCCGTTGAAGCACACACACCCAGCATGGCCAGCGAAAGCAACCAGCCACAGACGATGCGAAGGGGACGAGCAACAGCTTGCAAAAAGGTCATCGATGAGCCGCAGAAGATTTGGGGTGAATTGGAGTGTCGGGCCACTGCGTGCCAAGGCGCATCAGCGATCGAGCAAGAAATGATCAGACGCAATCCACGCTGAGTTGTTCCATGACCACCCGCTTGAGCAGAGGCAGTTGTCCATGGAAAAAATGGCCGACACCGGGGAAGACGATCACCGGCAATGACTGAGGCCTGGCCCAGTCGAGCGTGGATGCCAGCGGGACCACGTCATCGGCCTCACCATGGATGACCACGGTGTTGGCCGGCACGACAGGCACCAGCTGTTTCTGAGTTGAAGGGCCGACCAGCACTAGGCGCTCGGCGCGCTGTGCCTCAGGCAATCGGGATGCGGCTGCCGCAGCCACGAAGGCCCCAAACGAGAAGCCCGCCAGCAGCAGCGCTTGAGACGGCGCGCGGTGGTGGGCGATGACCGCCAGCGCATCGTCGACCTCGCCGACGCCGTCGTCCCATGCGCCCTCAGACGCACCGATGCCGCGGAAATTGAACCGCACCGTTTTCCAGCCCAACTGAACCAAAGCGCGCGACAGCGTTTGCACCACCTTGTTGTCCATGGTGCCGCCAAAAAGCGGATGCGGGTGGCACACCACCGCGAGCCCCCGGGGCGCATCGGCGGGCCCATCCACCACGCACTCGAGAAGGCCAGCAGGACCGCTGCAGTGACTCACCGACCCACCGAATCCGGCAGCATCAATCGCTCAACCGGCTGTCCATTCTTGAGGTGCGACTCGATGATCTCGTCGATGTCGGACTCGTCGACGAAGCTGTACCAGACCGCCTCGGGGTACACCACAGCCACCGGGCCGCCGGCGCAACGATCGAGGCATCCCGCCTTGTTGACGCGCACCATGCCGGCGCCCGACAGGCCTTCATCCTTGATGCGCTTTTTGCAGTGCTCGAAACCCGCCTGGGCGTTGTGCAGGCTGCAGGCATCGGCGCCGTTGTCGCGCTGGTTCAAGCAGAAGAAGATGTGCCGGGAGTAATAGGTCATGGCTTCATTTTAGGGACGCCAAATCGGCGGGTCGCCCGATGCCCTGAAGTCACCTGTGATCGTCACGGGCTGCCACGCGGCCAAGCAAATAGGCCATCGCCGCATAGGGCCACAGCCACCCGACCCACTGCGCCGCGCCATTGAAGCGAATGAAGCGTCCCTGCTCCCAAGCCTGCAGGCTTTCGGCGAAGTAGGCATCCGCCGGCGTCTGCGCCACCAGCGAGACGAGCGCGGTCAATGCCATCAGGCCCAAAGCGGCTGCTGCGCGACGAGGCAGCCAAGCCAGCAGCAGCGCGGCCGATCCGCCCAGCGCCAAGCCCACCGAAGCCGTCGGCGTGAGCCACGCCATCGCATGCTGGGGGCTGAAATTGAGAGCGGTGGACAAGGTCGTCGTGGCGATGCCGGTCATGGAGATGACCAGCACCATGACGCCGCAGCGCCAGCCGCGCTGACACACCGACAGCGCCAGCAGACACGGCGCCAGCAAACCCAGGGCAACGACCAGCAACTCGCCTGCCGGTGGCAGCCCTGATGAAAACATCTGGCGCTCGAACACGCCGGGTACCCAGTCGGCTGCGGGCGTGTCGGCCAGCATCTGCTCAATGGTCTCGCGCAGCCGGGACAGCACCCGACCCATGGCCAGCGGCAGCGGCGTCGGAAACAGCAGGCCGGCCGGCCACAGCAGCAGCAAGGCCACGCCGCCCGCGCTGCGATCGACAAACCAGCGCTCGCGCCAGCGGTGCCATCGCTCGAGCAGCCCCGTCGCATGCAGCAGCAAACCCGTCAGCGCGCCCAACACGGCACCGGCCGTGTTGATGGCGATATCGAGATTCGATGCCACGCGCGAAGGCAGCGCGTTTTGGGTGAGTTCCAGCGAGAACGACAGCGCCGCAGACACCAGCACCGCGAAGGCAAAGGCACCCCACGCCGAACGGCCCAGCCGGATCTGCGCGGCCAGCAGCAGCAAGCCCAGCGGCAGGTAGCCCAGCAGATTGGCCACCAGATCGAAGGAAGTCCAGTAGCGCGGCCAAGGCAGCGTCAAAAACGCGAACGCAGACAGCGGCGGCCAGCGCCAGCCCTCGAAGGGATACAACGAGGCATAGGCGATCAGGCCGACATAAAGCCATGCGAGGGGAATGGCCGAGCTTTTGTGGCGAACCATCGAGCCGCCCGACTGTTCGCTCAGAAGGGCTTGACGACCACCAGCACCACGATGACGATCATCAGGATCACCGGCACCTCGTTGAACACGCGGTACCAAAGATGACTGCGCTGATTGCTGAACTGCTCGAACTTGCGCAGCAGCGAACGACACATGTGGTGATAGCCCACGGCGAGCAGCACCAGCAACAACTTGGCGTGCATCCAGCCACCCGCGTAAGTGCCCCAATAAGCGATCCACAGCCACAGCCCCAATCCCAAAGCGGGCAGCATCAGCAAGCTGGTGAAGCGGTACAGCTTGCGCGCCATCAGCAGCAGCCGCTCCCGTTCGGCATGGCTGTCAGCGGGAACCATCGCCAGGTTGACGAAGATGCGCGGCAGATAGAACAAGCCGGCGAACCAGCTGGCCACGAAGACGATGTGAAAGGCTTTGATCCAGAGCATGGGCAAATTATCGCGGCGCCAGCGCCTGCGCCACAGCGTGTCAACCCGCTGAGGGCGCGCGAGTCGTTCGAAAAATCTTCCGACTATCATGACTCGGCGCTCGGAAGCGACGCGGTTTTGCTGCCCGTGCGAGCGCCACCTCGTCGCCTCGCAAGGGGCTTTCACACCCCATCACCGTTACTGCCGTGCACACACCACCCGCCTATCCAGTCAGCCGCCCGCGCCGCCTGCGCCGGGATGAATTCAGCCGCGCCATGGTGCGCGAGCACCGTCTGCACCCGAGCGACCTGATCCTTCCGGTGTTCGTGATGGAAGGCCACGGCCAGACGCAGACCGTCGCTTCAATGCCGGGCGTGAGCCGCATGACGCTGGACCGCTTGCTGCCGGTGGCCGAAGAGTGCGTGTCGCTGGGCATCCCGGTGCTCGCGCTGTTTCCGGTGATCGACGCGTCGCTCAAGACCGAGGACGGTCGAGAGGCCCTGAACGACAAAGGGCTGGTGCCGACGGTCGTGCGTGAGCTCAAGCGCCAGTTTCCTGAGCTGGGCGTGATGACCGACGTGGCGCTCGACCCTTACACCAGCCACGGCCAAGATGGGCTGCTCGATCCCACCGGCTACATCGTCAACGACACCACCGTCGAGGTGCTTCGGCAACAGGCATTGACCCAGGCTGCCGCCGGTGTGGACATCGTGGCACCCAGCGACATGATGGACGGGCGCATCGGCGCGATCCGCCAGTCGCTGGAAGCACATGGACACATCAACACGAGGATCATGGCCTACAGCGCGAAGTACGCGAGCGCCTTTTACGGGCCATTCCGCGATGCCGTGGGCTCGGCGGCCAACCTCGGCAAGAGCAACAAGAAGGTCTATCAGATGGACCCCGCCAACACCAACGAGGCACTGCGCGAAGTGGCGCTCGACATCGCCGAAGGCGCCGACATGGTGATGGTCAAGCCCGGCATGCCTTACCTCGACATCGTGCGCCGGGTGAAGGACGAGTTCGGCGTGCCAACCTTTGCCTACCAGGTCAGCGGCGAGTACGCCATGCTCAAGGCCGCCGCGGCCAACGGCTGGCTCGATCACGATGCGGTGATGATGGAAAGCCTGCTAGCCTTCAAGCGCGCCGGTGCCGATGGCGTGCTGACCTACTTCGCGCTGGAAGCGGCCCACTTGATGAAGGCCGGCTGAGCGGCCCCCACCAACACGATGCAGGTCTTTCACATCCAGGGCGACCAGTTCACCGAACTTCCGGATCTGCCGGAAGAGTTGCCGGCCAGCGGCTACTTCTGGCTCAACACGGGCCGGCGTGAATTCGAGGTCAACCTGAGCACCATTCAGGCCGCATTGCAGCGCTGGACTGGCGCTCAGGTGGTCGACCTGCACGTGTCCGACCTGCTCAACAACCAGCTGCCGTCGAACTTTGACTACACCTCGTGCTACGACGTGCTGGTATTTCGCCGGCTCGCGGCAGGCGAAGGCAGCGCGGCGATGTTTCTCGATGACAGCAAGGGCACCATGAGTTCGGCGAAAGAGGCTCTGGCAGCCATCGACACCAGCCCGGTGGGCTTTGTCATCTTTGACCGGGTGCTGGTGAGCATTCATCCAGCCGACTGTCAGGTGCGAGAGTATTTCGCCAACCGATTTCAGCACCAGTTGCAATCGGTGTCGGGCGACGTGGGCGGCGCCGATGCCCGCGTCGCTGCCCGGCTGCCAACCAGCCCGGCCGACCTGATGCTGCGCATGGTCAACCACATGGTCGACAACTACCTCGGCCTGCGCAGGCTGCTCAGCAGACAGCTGGATTACCTTCAAAAAGAGCTCTTCAATCCGCACAGCCCCTTTGACAACTGGCAGATGCTGCTCGACTCGCGCAACGCACTTCACCTGCTCGAAGACACCTGCGAGGACCAGCGCAGCGCCATCACCGAATGGATAGACGCTCTCGACGAGTGGCCGCCCGCGGCAGATGCCGCGGGACAGCGAGAGCGCGACTTGCTTCGGGTGCGATCGCGCGACCTGCTCGAGCACATCGGGCGCGTGCTTGGCCATGTGCGGCGCCTGGAGTCTTCAGCCGAGAGCGCGGTGCAGATGCATTTCTCGGCCCAGAGCAACCGCACCAACGACATCATGCGCACGCTGACCGTGCTGACCGCCATCTTCCTGCCACTGAACCTGGTCACCGGCGTCTTCGGCATGAACTTCGAGGTGATGCCTTTGCTCAAGCTCGACGCGGGCTTTTGGATCAGCATCGGCCTGATGGTGCTGATCGCCTCGGGGCTGATTGGCTTTTTCCTGCGCAAGCGTTATGTGGGCGGGTCTGGGGGCAAGGTCTAGACCTCAGCCGCCAGTCAGTCCGTCATCAAGAGTTCGGCTCGCCCTCGAAAAAATGCTTCTGCCGCATACGCTGCAAGGTCGGCTCGAGCTCGGGGTCAAAAGACCCTTGGCGCGCTTCGATCAGGCCGATCCAGGGATACGCCGCGCTGCGGCGCTTGAGCCTATCGACCATCTCATCGAAGCTGCCGATGACTTTGGCCGGGCTTCCGCCAACGACCGTACCCGGCGGAACGTCCTTGGTCACCACGGAGCCCGCTGCGACGACCGAGTTGGGACCGATGCGCACGTTGGGCATGACGATCGCGCCATGCCCAACGAATGAGTTGTCCCGAATGTCAATGAACCCGACGGAGTCGAGCTTGGTGCCCTGAGCCCGATTGACCAAAGCGACGATGGCGTCATGACCTAGCAGCGTGCAAGACGACAGGGAAACGTTGTTGCCGATGCGCACCAGGTAGGGGTCCGTGATGTTGCAGCCGACGTTGATCGTCGGTTGGTCGCCGCAGGAATAGAAGCCGCCCCAAAGTCGCAAATAGTCGCCCCACTCCCTGCTTGAGCGGGCCACACGCCGGAACAAGCCCCGGCCCTTGCCGGTCTTCATGGCGCGCTTGCGGATGAGGTTGGCGATGAATGGGGGCATGGCGCGCAGTCGCGTTTTCTGAATGAAGTGTAGCGAGCCAAGGCTCGTATCGACCGGAGCACCATTTTGCGCTGGCCAAAGCCCGGGCCATGATGCCCATGATTCTTGCCCCAATCAGCGCAGGTAAGGATCCGCGTAGCCCAGAGCGCGCAGCACTTCGGTTTCGCGAGTCTCCATCAGCTCGGCGTCTTCATCGCGTTCATGATCAAAACCCTGCGCGTGCAGCGTGCCGTGAACCAGCAGATGGGCGTAGTGCGCCTCGAGCGAGATGCCCAGCTCCAGCGCCTCGGCCTCGATGACGGGGGCGCACAGCACCAGATCGGCGGTCACGACGGGCTCATGGGCGTAGTCGAAGGTCAGCACGTTGGTGGCGTGGTCGCCATCGCGGTAATCGCGGTTGAGTGCCAATCCCTCGTCGGCGCCAACCACGCGAACGGTGATTTCGCCTTCGCGTTGCAGCGCGGCACGAATCCAGCGCGCGACCTTGTGGCGCGGCAAGTGATCGCGGTGCGCACGCGCTGCGGCGTCGCGTGCGAACTGCAGCGACAGCGACAAGGCAGGTCGCGTGGCTCTGGATGCGCTCACACCGGCCCCGGACGTGCGTTCTCGTAGGCGTCGACGATGCGCGCGACCAGCGGATGGCGCACCACGTCGGCCGAGGTGAAGCGCGTGGTGGCGATGCCGCGCACCCGCCTGAGCACCCGCTCGGCATCGATCAGCCCGCTCATCTGGCCGCTGGGCAAGTCGATCTGGCTGACGTCGCCGGTGACCACGCACTTGCTGCCGAAGCCGACCCGCGTGAGAAACATCTTCATCTGCTCGGGCGTGGTGTTTTGCGCCTCGTCGAGGATCACGAAAGCGTTGTTGAGCGTGCGCCCGCGCATGAAGGCCAGCGGCGCGATCTCGATGGTCGCCTTCTCGAACGCACGCATGACCTTGTCGATGCCCATCAGGTCGTACAGCGCGTCGTACAGCGGGCGCAGGTACGGGTCCACCTTTTGCGCCAGGTCACCGGGCAAAAAGCCCAGGCGCTCGCCGGCCTCGACCGCGGGTCGCGTCAGCACGATGCGCTGCACGCTGCTGCGCTCGAGCGCATCGACCGCGCAGGCCACCGCCAGGTAGGTCTTGCCGGTGCCGGCCGGGCCGATGCCGAAGGTGATGTCGTGCGCCAGGATGTTGCTCAGGTAGACCTGCTGATTCGGCGTGCGCCCGGCCAGATCGGCGCGGCGGGTGCGCAGCACCAGGGCCGGTGCGGCAGGCGCCGCGGCGGGATCGTCTTCGGATGCAATCTCGGCCAGACGCTTGCGCTGCGGCAGCGCGCGGCCTGCACTGTCGGCGGCCGCCTCGATCAGCAGCAGTTGAAAGGTCTCGGGCTCGAAGGGCTGCTGCGCCCGGTCGTACAAGGACTGCAACAGCGCCACCGCGCGCTCGGCCTGTGCCTTGCCGCCTTCGACACTGAGCGACTCATTGCGCCGGGTGATGGTCACCTCGAGCGCTGATTCGATGTCTCGCAGTTGCTGGTCCATGCTGCCGCACAGATTGGCCAGGCGGGCGTTGTCGAGCGGGATGAAAGCGTGTCTGAGGATCAAGGCAATCTGGGTGTGAGACGGAGCGCCGATTGTGTCTGCAAGGTCGCCGGCCACCCCCGCGACACCGGCCAGGCAGCCGCGAGGCATCCTGCACAATGATCTGCCATGCCGATGCGCCACCTCTTCAAGCTGCTGGCCCTGTGGCTGTTGCTTGCCACTGGGGCCGCGCAGGCGACCACCGTGTCGATCACCTCGGCCTTGTCGGTGGACGGCGGTGCAGGCCGATTGCCCGCTGCCGGCGCCTTGCCGCAGGAAGTCAGCCTGCCCGATGACTGGGCGCTCAGCCGCCCCGGCCATGAGGGCAGCGTGTGGTACCGCGTGCGCTTCAACGCGCCATCCAGCGCGGCAGACAACGAGTTGCTCTCGCTTTACATCGAGCGCGCCTGCAGCAACCTCGACGTGCGGCTCAACGGGCGCCTCATCTTCAGCGGCGGGCGCATGACCGAGCCCGTGTCGAACCACTGCTATCGGCCGCTGCTCATCGCATTGCCTTTGGCGCTGGTGTCGTCGCAAGTCAACGTGCTGGACATCGAGGTGCGTGGGTACGCGCTCGGCCATGTGGCTTCTAGGGCCCGCGCGGGCGGTCTGTCGGCGCTGCAGATCGGGCCGCAATCAGAGCTCATGGAGGCCTACGCGCGACGCAACTTCTGGAACATCATCACGGTCCAGGTCACCGGCATCGGCCTGCTGGCGCTCGGCGGCTTCTTGCTGGTGCTCAGCTGGATGAACCGCAAGGAGACCTTCTTGCTGCACTTCGGCTTGCTCAGCGTCGGCTTTGCCTTGATGTCGATGCGGGTGTGGTGGAGCGACCTGCCGCTCAACGGGCGCACGGTCGAATTTGCAGCGGTCATGGTCTGGTCGGCGATGGCGGCCCTGGCGGTGAATTTCCTGCTGAGCCATGCCCGTACCGCGTCGAAAAAGATCTCGGGCGCGCTGCTGCTGCAATGCGCTGTCGTGGCCGCCAGTCTGCTGATCACATCCCCTGAGCGACTTTTCATGGTCGCCAGCACGTGGTTCGTGGTGATGGCGCTCGAGGTGTCGGTAGCCGTTGTCTGGTACCTGAGAAAAATCCGCCAGGCTCGAAGCGAGGACTTCTGGCCCATGGCGCTGACCTTCGGCGCCATGGGCGGGCTGTTCTTGCTGGAGCTGGCGCTCCAATCGGGCCTGCTGAGGCCACTGGCCATCCACCCGTGGAGCGTTTTCTCGCCGCTGCTGCTGCTGGTCATCGGCTCGCGGCTGTTGCTGCTGTTCGGGCGGGCGCTGCAAGCCGCCGAAATCAACCGCGCTCAGCTTGAGACCCGCGTGGCCGAGGCGACCGCGGAAATCGAACGCAACTATGCCCAGCTCTCGGCGTTGCGTGTCGAGCAAAGCACCGACAAAGAGCGCAAGCGCATTGCTGCCGACCTGCACGATGACCTCGGCGCCAAGTTGCTGACCATCGTGCACACCAGCGACAACGAGCGCATCTCGACCCTGGCGCGCGAAGCGCTGGAAGAAATGCGTTTGTCTGTGCGCGGGCTGACCGGCAAACCGATGCAACTGGCTGATGCGCTGGCCGACTGGCGAGCCGAAGCCGTCGCCAGACTCGGCCAGGCCAACATCGAGGCCGACTGGAAACTCCCCGCCGATGAACTGGCCCAGACGCTGTCAGCGCGGGCTTTCGTGCAGACCACGCGCATCCTGCGCGAGTCGCTCAGCAACATCATCAAGCACAGCGGCGCTTCGCAATGCAAGGTGCGGGTGACGACGCACGCCGAGAACTTCTCGCTGGTGATACAAGACAACGGCAAGGGCATTTCCCTGGAACTCGGCAGCAAGCTGGACCGGGGCCACGGCATCGCGAGCATGAAACACCGCGCCAAGCAGTTGCAAGGACAGTGCCTGATCGAGTCCGCGCCAGGCTATGGCACGGTGATCCGGCTCACGATCCCCTTGTGATCGCAGGCTGAGTCGTCTGGCGGCGCTCAGGCGCGCCGCCAGACGGCCGATATACCCGGGGAACGGAGCTTTCAGATGACGCAAAACATCCTGCTGCTTGAAGACCTGCCCGAAATTCGGGCCTGGATGAAAGCCCTCGTGACGCGGGTGTTTCCGAAATCTCGCATCCACGAGGCGGCGCTGGTGCAAGACGCCCTGGGCCTGACCGCGTCCATCAAGTTCGACCTGGCGTTGCTCGACCTCGGTTTGCCCGACGGCTCGGGCGTCGAGGTGGTCGAAGCCCTGCGTGATCGACAGCCCGAAGTGCAGTCGGTGGTGGTGACCATCCACGATGACGACGACCACCTGTTTCCTGCGCTGCAGGCCGGTGCCTTTGGCTACCTGCTCAAGGATCAGCCGCGCGAGTTGATCGCCGACCAGTTGCGGCGCATGAGCGCGGGCGAGCCGCCACTGTCGCCATCGATCGCGCGACGGGTGATCTCGCACTTCGCCGCTCAGGCCGTGCGCAAGCCCTCTTCGTCCGGCAAGGCCGCGGCCGTGGTGCTGACCGAACGCGAAACCGAGGTGCTGGTGCGGGTGTCCAAGGGTTACACGCTGCCCGAGATCGGCGACCAGTTGAACCTGTCGCGCCACACGATTGCCGACTACGTCAAACAGATCTACCGCAAGCTCAACGTGACTTCGCGCGCTGAAGCCGCGGTTGAAGCCCATCGCCTGGGTCTGGTGGGCGAGTGAGCGCAACTGCGGTCGGATAATCGGCCGATGATTGGACGTCTCACCGGCACCCTGGCTGAAAAATCGCCACCGCAATTGCTCATAGACGTCAATGGCGTCGGCTATGAAGTCGACGTTCCCATGAGCAGCTTTTACAACCTGCCTGGCTTGGGCGAACGCGTCACGCTGCTCACCCACTTCATCGTGCGCGAAGACGCGCAGATCCTGTTCGGCTTTCTCACCCACGATGAGCGCCAGACCTTTCGCCAACTCATCAAGATCACCGGTGTGGGTCCGCGCATGGCGCTGTCGCTGCTGTCGGGGCTGAGCGTGGGCGAGCTGGCGCAGGCCGTGGCCCGCCAGGAAACGGGACGGCTCGTCAAGGTGCCGGGCATCGGCAAGAAGACCGCCGAGCGGCTGCTGCTCGAGCTCAAGGGCAAGCTCGCAGACGCACTCGCAGCACCCGCCACCGTGGCCAGCGATGCGCAGGCCGACATCCTGCAAGCGCTCATCGCGCTGGGTTACAGCGACCGCGAGGCCGCGGCCGCTCTCAAGAGCCTGCCACCCGACGCCAGCGTCAGCGAGGGCATCAAGCTCGCGCTGAAGTCGCTGGCCTGAAGCAGCCCGATCGACCCGCTCGGCCGCGAGCCGTCAGTGCGAGTGCTGGCCGCTCGGCGCGGCCGCACCGCTCGGTGCGGAGACGGGCTCGACGTGCACCATCACTTCGAGCTTGCCGGCTTTCTCGAACCTGAGCGTCATGGCGAACTTGTCGCCGTTCTTCAGTGGTGCTTTCAATCCCATCAGCATCAGGTGAAAACCGCCCGGTTTGAACTCCACCGTCTGGCCGGCCGGCAAATCGACCGCATCGACCTCGCGCATGGTCATCACGTCGCCGTCCATGGCCATGGTGTGCACCTGCACCGCTGCGGCCACGGCGGTGGTCGCCGACAGCAACCGATCGGCCGCACCCTTGTTGACGATCGTCATGTATGCACCGCCCACCTGTTGCCCGGCCACCGTGGGCCGCGCCCGCGGATCGTCGATGCCGATCGAGCCGATCTTGTAGCTGTGGGCTGAGGCGGCGAGGCTCGCCAGCGTGAGGGCAACACCGCACATCAGGCGGCGGATGAAAACGGTTGGCATGGAAAGAAGACTCCGATCAGGTGGGCATGGTGGTTGGCAATCGCAGCCTACCTCATGAGGCCAGCCGCGCTGCCGCGAGGCGGTGTCGATAATGCGCCATGAGCATCCAGACCGATGATTTCGAGCCTCGTCGCGTGGTCAGCGCGGCCAGCGCCTCGCCGAATGAGGACGCCATCGAACGCGCGCTGCGGCCCAAGGGGCTGGCCGAATACGTGGGTCAGGTCAAGGCGCGCGAGCAGTTGCAGATCTTCATCGGCGCGGCGCGCATGCGCAGCGAGGCCATGGACCACGTGCTGCTGTTCGGCCCGCCGGGTCTGGGCAAGACCACGCTGTCGCACATCATCGCCAACGAGCTCGGCGTCAACCTGCGCCAGACCTCGGGCCCGGTGCTCGAAAAGCCGAAAGACCTGGCGGCCATCCTGACCAATCTCGAGCGCAACGACGTGCTCTTCATCGACGAGATCCACAGGCTGAGCCCGGTGGTCGAAGAGATCTTGTACCCCGCGCTCGAGGACTACCAGATCGACATCATGATCGGCGAAGGCCCGGCGGCACGCTCGATCAAGCTCGATTTGCAGCCCTTCACGCTGGTGGGCGCCACCACCCGCGCAGGCATGCTGACCAATCCCTTGCGCGACCGTTTCGGCATCGTGGCGCGGCTTGAGTTCTACACGCCCGAAGAACTCTCGCGCATCGTCAACCGCTCGGCCGGCTTGCTCAAGGTGCCCACCGATGCCGAAGGCGCTTTCGAGATCGCACGCCGCTCGCGCGGTACGCCGCGCATTGCCAACCGGCTGCTGCGCCGGGTGCGCGACTACGCCGACGTCAAGGGCGACGGTTGCATCACCAAGCCGCTGGCCGATCTGGCGCTGGCCATGCTCGACGTCGACCCACACGGCCTCGACGTGATGGACCGCAAGCTGCTCGAAGCGGTGATCCACCGCTTCGATGGCGGGCCGGTCGGCCTTGACAACGTGGCGGCGGCCATCGGCGAAGAGCGCGACACCATCGAAGACGTGATCGAGCCTTACCTCATTCAGCAGGGTTACCTGCAGCGCACGCCGCGCGGGCGGATCGCCACGCTGGCGGCCTACCGACACCTGGGTGTGACGCCACCAAAAGGCGCCGTGGGCGCCGACCTGTTCGGCGAGTGAGCCGGCGGCCGGCAGCGGCCTCAGATGCCGGGTGAGATCTTGCCGTCTGACGATTCGTCGAGCGCAGCCTCGTCGAGGTGCCGCGTGTCACTCCAGCCCACCAGCGTGAACCCCTCGGGGCTGTAGAGCAGCCGGTTGATGCTGGCATTGCCCAGCGCCCAGGTGCGCGGGGCTTGCAGGTCGATGCGGGTGGCCGCGCGGTACAGGCAGTCCATCACCCCGCCATGGGCGACGATGGCAATCGTCTGGCCGGCGTGAGCTGCGGCCCAACGCGACACCGCGCCGATGCAGCGCGCATGAAAGTCACGCAACGACTCGCCGCCTGCGGGCGCGAAATCAGGATCGCGCTCGCGCCACAGGCGCGCTGCCTCAGGCCAGTGGGCCTCGATGTCAGCATGGGTCAGGGTCTCGAAGTCGCCAAACGCCCGCTCGCGCAAGCCGGGGTCGGCCAAGATGGGCGCGCCAATCACCTGAGAGATGGCCCGCGCGGTCTCGAAAGCGCGCTGCAGGTCGCTCGCGTAGATCGCATCAATGCCCTCGTCGCGCAGCGCGGCGGCCACGCATTGCGCCTGAGCCCGGCCGACGTCGTTGAGCGCGATGTCCTGGTGGCCCTGCATGCGCGAGACCGCGTTCCACGCCGTCTCGCCGTGGCGCACGGCGACGATGCGGGTCGCCTCGCTCACCCCATCAGACACCCCAGACCACCACCTCGCCGGCGGCTTGGCAGCGTCTGAACATCTCGACCATCGGCCAGGCGCGCTGCCGCAGGCTGATGCCGGTGGCAGGCGCCAGCGCTCGGCCTTCGGCCTGGGCTTCCTGTTCGGCCTGCTCGCGTGCGGCCTCTTGCGCAACGACCGCCTGCTCAAGTGCAGCGATCGCCGCAGGCATGTCGGCGACTTCGACGATGCCCGCAGCGGCGGGCTCCTTGCCGATCACGCGCAGCAGGTGATCACCCGTTGCGGCGAGCATGATGAGATCGCCGGTGACTTTCGACTTGAACTTGTACATGGTGCCCGCCCTTCGAACCAGTTCTGGAAGCTGGACTGGATTGTGCGCCGCAGCACGGCGACGCAGGCGCGATCAGGCCTCGGGCTTGGCCTTGGCGCGGGCGGGCGCGCTGGCGGTCGGCTTAGCCGCCGGTCGGGCGGCGTCCATCATCGATTCGAACGACACCACGTCGAGTGCCGGCGACTTGATGAAGCCCTGGAACTGCTGGCAGCCCAACTGCTTCATGAACTGCAACTGGGCTTCGGTTTCCACGCCTTCGGCGATCAGTTCCAGGCGCAAGGCCCGCGCCATGTTGGCGATGGCACGCACGATGCCGGCATCGCTCTCGTCGCCAGGCAGGCCTTTAACGAAGCTGCGGTCGATCTTGAGCCGACCGATCGGGAAGCGTTTCAGATAGGCCAGGCTCGAGTAGCCGGTGCCAAAGTCATCGATCGCCAGCTTGACGCCCAATTCAGACAGGCCCTGCAGACGCTGCATGGCTTCTTGCGCGTCCTGGATCAGGATGGATTCGGTGAGCTCGAGCTCCAGACACTGCGGCTCCACCGCGAACTCGGCCAGCGCATTGGCCACGCTTTGCACGAAGTCGGGCTGCTGGAACTGCAGCGCAGACACATTGACCGAGATCAGCAGCCGGTAGCCCTTGTCGCGCCACAGCGCGGCTTGCTGCACCGCTTGGCGCAGCACCCAGGCGCCCAGCGCCACGATGAATCCGCTGCGCTCAGCCACCGGGATGAGTTCGGCCGGCGTCACCTCGCCGAGTTCGGGGTCACGCCAGCGCACCAGCGCCTCGGCACCCACGATCTCGCCGCTGTAGACATCGACCTGCGGCTGGTAATGCAGCCTGAACCGGCCCGCCACCAGCGCCTGGCGCATGGCGTGATCGAGCTTCATGCGATTGCGCAACTTCGATGCCGATGCATCGCGTGCCTGATGGAAACGAAACGCGTTGCCACCTTGCTCCTTGGCTTCGTGCATGGCGTCGTCGCACGCTTGCAGCAGTTCGTCGGCCGAGTTGCCGTCGCCGGGATAGAGGGCCATGCCCACGCTGCAGGTCACGGTGAAGCTGAGCTCTTCGAGCATGAATGAGCGTTGCATCACCTCGAACAGCCTTTGCACGCTTCGCTCGGCACCGGCGACATCGGCGTGGTGCACCAGCATCACGAACTCATCAGCGCCCAAGCGGCACACGGTGTCGACCTGACGCAGTGTGCTCAGCAAACGCTCGGCCACGTCGCTCAGCACGCGATCTCCCAGGCCGCGGCCCAGCGTGTCGTTGATGTGCTTGAAGCGGTCGAGGTTGAGAAACAGCAGCGCGAAAGGCATGCCGTCGCGCTGCGACAGCGCCAGCGCATGCTCGATGCGGCCGAGCATGGCGCGGCGATTGGGCAAGCCGGTCAGCGCGTCGGTGTGCGACAGCAAATCGATGCGCCGGTCGGCCTCGATGCGCTCGGTGATGTCGCGAAACGAATAGACGCGGCCAATGGTCTGCCCGCGGCTGAGCTGCGGCCGGCTGACCCGCTCGAGCACGCGGCCACCGGTGATGCTGATCACATCGGTCGACGAGGCCTGCGCAGACGTCTCGACGGCGCTCAGCCTGCGCGAATACAACGCGGGTTCGCTCACGCGTTGCAGCATCCACTTCTGCACCAAGCTGCCATCGGGCTGGGCCAGCAGGCTTTCGGGCACATCCCACAGTTCGGCGAACCGGCGGTTGAAATTGCGCACGCGGCCCGTCAGGTCGGTGACCAAGATTCCGTCGTGGGTGGATTCGAGCGTGGCGGTGAGCTGCGATACCTGATCAGCGAGTGCGGTCTCGGCTTGCAGCTCCGCGCTGCGGTCGTGCATCACGATCATGAACACCGATTTTTCGCCCGTCAGCCTGAGGTGGGTGATGCGCCGGCGCACGGCCACCAGGGCATCGTCGGAGCGACGCAGCCAGGTTTGCGAGTCCAGACCCTCGCGCACGCCCAGCGCGGCTTGCTGCCAGAACGCCAGATCCTCAGGCGTTGCCGCCAGATCGATCACCGGCTGCCCGCGCAGCGTCAGCACGTCAACGCCCAGCAAGGCGGCCGCCGGCGCGTTCACGGCCATCACGCTCAGGCTGGCGGCATCGACCAGCACCACCGCATTGAGCAGACCCTCGATCAGCGAGCGCAGCGGCGCCAGCGCAGCGTCTTGTGCCCGCTCGCGCGCCACGGGCTCCAGCGGTGCGGCCAGGCCGGCCCTTGGCGAAGCCATCGAGGCCGCCAAGGCGGGTGCGGGCGTCGCCGCAGGCGGCACGCGCAGCACCCTCACTTGACGTTCCTCAACTCGCCTGTGGGCTCAAAGAAATAGTTCATTCGCGGCTGCAGCTCCAGATAGGCGAGCACGCTGTCGGGCAAGGCCGAGGGCTTGAGACTGCGCCGAATGCCAAGGCCTGGTACCGTCTCCAGATCCAGCACGCCGGCCACGTCACGCGGCACTTTCGGGTCATGCACGATCACCCGCGGACGCAAGGTGCGCGAGGAATTGACGCCCACCACCAGCGCGTAGCGGTCGTCGGTGAGTTGCACCACCGAGCCGGCCGGATAGACGCCCATCATCTTGATGAAGGCGCCGAGGATGGCGGTATCGAACTGCTTGTGGTTCTGGGTGAAGAGATGCGCCACCGCCTCGTGCGGCGTGATCGACTGGGCCACGTTGGTCGGGTTGCACAGGTTGTCGTAGGTGTTGACCAGCGCCACGATGCGCGCAAGCATGTGCGTGCGCTCGGTGGTCAGACCCAGCGGAAAGCCGCGACCGTCGCTGCACTCATGGTGCTGGGCGATGATGGTCGAGGCTCCATCGCTCAAGCCCAGGCGTTGTGCATGAACGCTGCCGCTGGCCACATGGCTTTCATACAGGCTGATCTCAGCCATGTTGAAGTGATCTTCACGATGGCGATAGCGATCCGGCAATTCAGACTTGCCAACGTCGTGCAGCAGCGCGCCCAGCCCCAAGTCGAGCATGTCGGACTCGCACAGCGCGAAATAGCGGCCCATCAAAAGAGACAGCACGCTCACATTGACGGCATGGTTGCTGACACGGTCGCCAGCAGTCTGACCGAGCAGCTGGATGCACATGTCATCGGCACCCATCATCTTGTCGACCAGGCCTCGGGTCAGGCCCTCGGCGATGAGTCGCGCTTCGGCGGGTTGAGCCGCCACATGATCAAAGACCCGCCTGGACGCCTTGGCCGCCTCGCTGAACTGGCGCTCGCCGCCGTTCAATGACTGCGGGGGTGCGGCCTTGACTTCGAGGCGCTGACGGCGATCGGCAGCCGACCCCCGACGATCCACGGTGACGTCTGGCGGCAGGGGCTTGTCCGCCGCTGGCACCGGCGTGTCGGATGGCGTCCAGCGCACCCTTTGAAGCCCCAGCGAGCGCAGCGTGGCGATCTGGTCGAGGCTGGAGATCTTGAAGCTCGAACGCGGAAACGGGTGCGACATCCATCCACCGTCCAGGTGGATGAGCATGCCCACGTTGAGCGCGGAGACCTCGATGGTTTCTTGGGTGTTGGCTGGATTCATGGGGAACCGCGCGGCAAAACTGTCGCCGCGTGTTCCCGTTTTCGGCAGCAGATCGCACCACTTGAGCGCGGCGCGCGAATCGCGCAGCCGGCTTCGAGGTGCGCCGCCCGGTCAGCGCACCGGCTGGATGTCGGTCACCACCATTTTTCCGCCATCAGCCACGACCATGAACCTGATCTTGTCGCCGGGCTTGAGGTTGGTCAGCAGGCCCTTGTCCTTGACGGAAAACACCATGGTCATGGCGTGCATGTCCATGTGCTTGATGTCGGCGTGCTTGATGGTGATCTTGCCGGCCTCGAGGTCGACCTTGCGCACCTCGCCGTCGGTCATGGAGGGCGTTTGCACCATGCCCATCTTGCTGTGGTCCATCATGGACTGGGCGAAGCTGGGCATGGACATGGCCGCAGCCAGAGTCACCGCAGAAATGGCGAGCGTCTTCTTGATCGTGTTCATGGCGTCCTCAAGGGCAAGGGTCAAAAGGCAGAGTACCGGGTGCAGGATGAAAGGCTACCCGAGTGGCGCTTGTGCTGGCGGCTCGGCGTCGATGGCCCTGCGGCCACGCCGGCGATGCAGCAGGTGCGCAGCATCGGGTCCGGCAACTGCGCAAAGGCCACGGCGGCCTGCCCCGCACTGGCCACGCCGGCACGAGCGGCGCGCAGAACGTGACTTGGCATGAAAGCTCCGGATGAGTGGCCCATCGTTGAAGCCTGCAACACAGCAGACTTTCCACGACGGCATCCGATGATGCAACGATCGGGCCGGGCAGCGCCGCCAAACACACCCGCGTCGGGGGTATTTGATCCCCGACTGGCCCAGCGCAGCACCAATGTGAACGGCTGTAGCTACCCCGATCTCGACAGCGCGGTCGAGGGGATATTCGTCAATTCAGGGAGAAAAACCAGGCCCGATAAGGCTGGGCCTGCAGTGCGCAGCCGAAGCGTCGGCCTCGCACATGAGTCGCAGACAGTGGTTTTCGCCTCGCGCCGCGCCTACAGGCTGGCACCAGACGAAAACCGCTGAATCGAAGGCGGCGCCTTCGACGCTGCGTTCGCTGGATCAGCGAACGTTGAAGCTCAGGATGTTCGAGTCTGCGGACATCAGCTTTTCGAGTTGCTGTGCAGCAGCTTCATCAGGAGCCTCGATGAGGGCCATGTCGCACTCGCCGTTGTAGCGAGGGATGCTGGTGCGCACGCAACCACCGACAGCAGCCGCCAGTGGGTCGCTCTTGGTGCAAGCTGGGTCGTTCTTCAATTCAACTTTGTAGGTGACGATCATTTGAGTTCTCTCAGAGTTACTTTTTTGGACTGCAAGACACAACAAAGCCCAACCTTGTGGGCTGGGCTTGGCCGATTCATGCGACTGGTGGCCTGGGGCGGAATCGAACCACCGACACGCGGATTTTCAATCCGCTGCTCTACCAACTGAGCTACCAGGCCGCAAGAGGCGGGACTATAGCAGCGTGCCGCCCGCAGACGGCCGGATTTGCTGCGAAACAGCGCGGCTGCAAGACAGGGTGGCGCACGTTCTTCTCAGATGGCTCGCATCAGCCATCTCGGTCGAGGTGGTGCGTCAAATGCTTTTGGGAATGACCGGCACCCGCGCCTTACCCGCTCAGCACCGAATAATGCTTGCCGCCCACGAAAAACCCATGCCGCTGGTGGCCAGGATGGCCAGGTTGCCTTCGGGCAGCAGCCCTTGGCGGTGGGCCATGGCCATGGTGAACAGGGAGTCTGCCGGGCCGATGTGGCCGAATTCGATCAGCGACACGTAGGTGTGGTCCTCGGGCATCTCGATGCCTTCGAGGATGTGGGCGCGCAGGGAGTTCTTGACCTGGTTCATCAAGATGTAGTCCATGTCCTTCATCTCATGGCCTGAGCGGCTGACCGCCAGCTTGATGACGTCGACGTATTCCTTGAGATAGACCCGGTTGATCAGATCCGCAAATTTCTCGGGGTCGACCTTGGCGTAGCACTTGTCCCAGTCGTTGAAATCAGGCGTGATCGGCAGCCGCGTGCCACCGGCCTCGATTTTCAGCAGGTCACCCAGCGCGCCATCGGTGTGCTCGGCGAAGCTCAGAAACCGGTAGCGCGGATGGTCGCGCTTGAGCACGACCGCCGCAGCGCCGTCGCCGAAATACAGCAGCGGGTGGCACTCTGCCAGCTTGGTGGACACGATGCGGCTGAGGGTGTCCGCGCAGATCACCAGGGCGTGTTGGATGGACGCATCGCGGTCCATCAGCCCGCCTGCAATGTTGCAAGCCAGGTTGCCGCCTGCACAGCCGTTCCTGACTTCAAAGGCATAGGCATGGCTGCAGCCCAGGGCATGAGCAACGGCGCTCGAGGGGCACCAGTTTCGGTAGTCGTAGTCGCCGCCTGAGACAAAGATCACCAGATCGAGGTCTTCGCCCTGGATGCCGGCATCCGCCAGGGCATCTTTGGCCGCACTCAAACCCATCGTGAACGGGTGCTCGTCGTCATTGGCCACATGAATGTGCTTGACGCCTATGCCGATGGTGAGTTTTTCTACGGGGATGTTGGCCTCTTGCGCCAGGGTTTCGGCTGAAACCACTTTTTCGGGGGCGTAGGTGCCGAATCCAGCGATGCCGAACGAGACATGTCCGTTAAGGATGTCGGGCGCGTTTTTCATGGGCGGCGGGTGTCTGGGCAGAGCACTCGCCGGTCAGTAGCCGCCGCGCTTGCCGCGCGACAGGTCGACGCCAAGCTGCTTGAGCTTGCGATAGAGGTGGGTGCGCTCCAGGCCGGTTTTTTCGGCCACGCGGGTCATGCTGCCGCCTTCTTGCGCAAGGTGAAATTCGAAGTAGCTCTTCTCGAACGCATCGCGCGCCACGCGCAGCGGGCGGTTGAGGTCGAAGCTTTGTTCGGGCTGCGGCCCGTTCACCTGAGTGGGCGGCGGCGGTGTGCCACGCGGACCGTCGGCATCGTCGGACTCATCCGACTCGTCGGCCTCTTCATCAAAGTCGACGGTTTCGTCTGCGGTCGCCATGGCCATCACGTTCCTGCTGTCGACCAGAGCACTGACCGAAATTCGCGGGGCAGGACGCGCCAGGCCTTGGGCCACCGCACTGAGCAGTTTTTGCAGCGTGATCGGCTTTTCAAGAAAGGCAACCGCGCCGCTCTTGGTGGCCTCGACCGCGGTGTCTATGGTGCCGTGGCCACTCATCATGATCACCGGCATGGTGAGCATTCCGGTGGTGCCCCACTCCTTGAGGAGGGTGACGCCATCGACGTCGGGCATCCAGATGTCGAGCAGCACCAGATCGGGACGGGCCCGGTCTCGAGCGGCTCGCGCCTGGGCCGCGTTTTCGGCCACATCAACGGTGTGACCTTCGTCGGTCAGTATTTCGGACAAGAGCGCTCGGATGCCGAGCTCATCGTCAACAACAAGAATGCAAGCCATGGGCCCTCAGTGCGCGGGCGCGGTGTCGGTGGACGCTGCCACAGTGAGCGCTGGGGCCAGCGCAAACTTAGAAAATGATAGCGAAACTTGGGCTCCGCAGACCACCGGAATTCCCTGAGCACCGGCGCTGTCGGTGACCACCACATTCATCAGCCGCGCGCGTGCTCCGTGCTCGTCGGCGATCTTCTTGACCACGGCCAGACCCAACCCGGTTCCCTTGGACTTGGTGGTCACGTAGGGCTCGAACGAGCGCTTGAGGACCTTGTCGGTGAAGCCCGGGCCGTTGTCGATGACATGCAGCCTGACCGCCCTCACAGCCCCCTGTTCGGTGTAAGCGGCCTCGGTCTTCACGCGCACCAGCGCCAGGCCCACCGGCCGCTCGGCCACGGCGTCCAGGCCGTTTTGCACCAGGTTGTGAATGACCTGCCGCAGCTGGGTCGCGTCACCCACGATCAGCGGCAAATCGGCGGCTGCGGCAAACACCAGCGTACCGGCTTCCTGCGCGGTGGCATACAACGAGAGCACTTCGGCGACCAGCACGTTGAGGTCTAGCGGGAGCAACTGTGCGGCGGGCAGCCGCGCATAGTCGCGAAACTCGTTGACCAGTGTTTTCATCGCCTGAACCTGCGTGACGATGGTCGCCACCGCGCGCGTGAGCATGGCCTGATCGGCGCCTTCGAGCTTGGCTGCGAGCTTGTGCTCGAGCCGCTCGGCCGACAGCTGGATGGGGGTCAGCGGGTTCTTGATCTCGTGCGCGAGACGCCGCGCCACCTCGCTCCAGGCCTCGATGCGCTGCGCCGAGACCAGCTCGGTGATGTCGTCAAACACCACCAGCCGCGCGCCTTGCGGCATGAACGCCCCGCGCACCAGCAGGCTCAAGGTGTCGCGGTTGGCGCCGGTCTCCATGTCGAAGGCCTCTTGCCAATGCCCTCGGTCACCCGACTCGGCAGCATCGGCATGCGACTCGAATCGCCGCCACACCATGGCGGCAAAGGCCTCCATGCCCTCGACCTCATCGAGCCGCCGACCGCGATAGGCCGACAAGGGCTGCCGCACGATGCGGGTGGCGCCGGGGTTGACGGTGTCAATGAGCCCCTCGCGGTCGAAGACGATGACGCCCGAGCTCAGGTTGTCCAGGATGGTCTGCAAGTTGGTGCGGGCTGCTTCGACTTGCGCCACGCTGCGCTGCACCAGCGAGCGTGCTTCCGAGAGCTGCCCGGTCATGTCGGCAAACGAACGGGTCAGGCCGCCCAGTTCATCGCGCGAGCCGAACACCTGCTTGACGCCCAGATCACCCTTGGCCACCTGGCGCACGCCTTCAGCCAGCAACAGCAGCGGCTTGACCAGCTGATTGGACAGCGTGACGGCCAGCAGCAAGGCACCGAACACCGCCAGGATCAGCGTGAGCGTGAGCGTGCCGATGTACATCTTGCGCAAACCTTCGCGGGCCAGCGAGCGTTGCTGGTATTCGCGGTAGGCCGACTGCACGGCCAGCGCGTTCGTGGCCAAAGTCGCTGGCAGCAGCGCGGTGGCCATCAAGAAACGCTCCTGTCTGGCGAGCGCGACATCGGTGCTGGGCACGATCGCCAGCGCACGGATGCGCGCCGGCGGGCTGCCGGCCACGGGCACGCCCGAGCCGTCGTCGTCCAGCCCCTCGAGTTGGGCGGCCACACGAGCGGACCGCGCGCTGCTCAACAAAGACAGGGGCGGGCGCTCGGGCTTGCTGAGCTCGGTCGTGCGGGACACGGACAACAGCACCTGGCCCGACGCGCCGAGGATGGCCAGATCGCTCGCACCCATTTGCTCGCGCAAACGCTCGAGCGCCAGCGGCTGAGCGTCACCGCCCATGTCACCCAGACGCTCGGCAGCCAGCAGCGTCTGCTGCGACACCTCGTTGATCTGGGCGTCCAGGGTGCCACGGCCGAGGGCCAGGCCAGCATCCAGCGCGCCCTCGACCCTGACATCGAACCAGCTCTCGATGCCACGCGAGACGAACTGGTAGCTCACGGTGTAGATCAACACGCCGGGCAACACGCCCACCAGCGCAAAGATGGCGGCGAGCTTGAGCAGCAGCCGGCTGCCGAACTTGCCGCGCTGCACACGCAGCACCATGCGCACCGCCGCGATGCCGATCACCAGCATCAGCAAGGCGGCCACCGTCAGGTTCAGCCAGAACAGCCACGAGTAGTGCTCTTCATAAAAAGAGCGGTTGTTGGTGGCGATGGCCAGCAGGAACGAGAGCACCAGCGCGGCCCCGGTGACCACCACCAGGGAAATGACCCATGCCCAGCGGCTGGCTTTGGTCATCAGGGTTCCTTGGGCGCGGCCAGGCGCTGGACCCTCTCGAGATGCAATGACCAGTCAGGCTGGCCATCGATGCCAATTTGCATCGGCCGAGGCAGCAAGGTGGTGTCGAGCTTGTAGCTGAATTCCACGTAGTAGCCGTCGCCTGCATCGACCTGCCCGGGCTCGGCCAGCTTCCAGCCCGCCACGCGCCGCACGGCAGAAACGGCCTCGGCAGCGCTCGGATAGCTCTGGTTCAAACCCCCGAAGCTCACGCGATAGGTTCGGGTGAGCGGCTGGTAGATCACCCGCCAGGTGCGGCTCACGCGGCTGATCAACTGATCACGCCAGTACCAGCGATCACGAAAAAGGGTGGCATCGGCCACGAAATACAGCGGAACGCCCTTCAACAAGGCGTCTTCCACGCTGGCGGGCAGATCAAAGCGCGTTGCAAAGCTGAGCGTCAGCCCGTCTTCGCCACGCACGACCTCAAAACTGGTCAGTTGCGGTTCGGCCAGCGCGAGGCTGGAGACAAGGGCCATGGCGCAAGCCAGCCACCAGCCACGCAAAGCGCGGCCCCACCTGCTGCGCAAGGCACCAGGCTTGGGATGACAGCGGTCCGTTGCATGGTGATGCACAGCAGTGCCCGGGAGGTCAGTTCTTGATCAGTAGGGAATAGAAAAAGCCGTCTGCAGGGGCGGCGTTTTCAGCCAAGCCCGCGCCGTGTTGATTGTCGATCAGCGGCAGCAAGTGGCCGGGTGAGAGTGCGGGCTCAGCGAGTCGAGCGTCAATGTTGCGTTGCAAAAATACGTCGATCCGGTCCTGCCCTTCGGCCTTGAAGACCGAACAGGTGCAGTACAGCAGCCGCCCGCCCGGCTTCAGCAGCGGCCACAGCGCCTCGAGCATGCGCGACTGCAGCGCGGCCAGCGCGGCGATGTCGCTGGCACGACGAAGCCAGCGGATGTCCGGGTGCCGGCGCACGATGCCCGAAGCCGAACACGGCGCATCGAGCAAGATGGCGTCGAACGGTCGGCCGTCCCACCAGCCCTCGGGTGCGGCGGCATCTCCCGCGCGCAAGGTGGCCGAAAGGTGCAGGCGACCCAGCGACTCGCCGACCCGCGACAGTCGTTGCGCATCGTGATCCAGCGCCAGCACGTCGAGATCGGCGCACTCCAGCAGGTGCGCGGTCTTGCCGCCCGGCGCGGCACAGGCATCGAGCACTCTGGCGCCGGCGGCCAGCGGCGTGCCACCGCGCAGCAACAGCGGTGCGGCGCGCTGCGCCGAGGCGTCCTGCACCGACACATCGCCATCGGCAAAGCCGGGCAGCCGCTGCACCGGGCAGGGGGTGTCTAGCACCACGCCCCGGTCGCCCACTGCACGCCCTCCCAGCCCGGCGTCGGCCAGCCGCTGCAGGTAGTCGGCCACGGTGCTGCGGCGGGCATTCACGCGCAGGGTCATCGGCGGGTGATCGTCATTGGCCTCGAGCAGCGCCTGCCATTGCCCGGGCCAGTCGGATTGCAGCCGCTCGATCCACCAGTCGGGGTGGTTGCAGCGCGCGCTCGGGATGCGCTGCACGGCCTCAAGCACGGCCGCTCGCTCGCGCAGGAAACGCCTGAGCACCGCATTGACAAACGAAGCGCTCGAGGCCTGCCGCTGGCGCGCGGCGGTGACCGCCTGGTCAACCAGCGTGTGGTCGGTATACGGCGCGTGCTCGTCGGGCCACAGCAAGGCCAGCGCGCTCAGCAGCAAGGCATCGACGGGCTTGGAAGGGGCCTTGGGCACCAGCATTTCGCGTGCGGCGATCGCCTGGCCAAGCCGGCGCAGCACGTGAAAGCTGAGCGACTGCACCCCGGGGCGCAACTCGGCGGGGCAGCGGGCAAGGGCATCGGTCAACGAGCGGCCCGAGCGCACCGCGGCCATCGCGTCGGCGGTCAGACCCAGCAGACTGGCCAGCGCCGCAGCCCCGCCGGGCGGGCTCTGGACAGCACCACGGGCCGGCAAAATAGCAGGGGGCAGGGCTTTCACCCGGCTGAGTCTACGAGGGCTGCAAGCTGGGTTACCCTCCCCGCCTCGTGGCAGTACACCGAGGAGTCGCTCAAATGCACATGGAGCCAGAGAACCCCGTCTTCAGAACCGAAGAGCAGCTGGCGAAGATGAGCGCCTCGCAGCGCATTCGCTATCGGCTGATCGCCGCCGACTGCCGCTACCACGCCAATGACAACATCTCGGCCTGCATGCAAGAAGGCGAACTCGACGAGCTGCGCGCCGAGGTGCAGGACAAGTTGCAGCAGGTGCTCGAGTCGCTGGTGATCGACACCGACAGCGACCACAACACGCAGGAAACCGCGCAGCGCGTGGCCAAGATGTTCCTCACCGAGGTGTTTGCCGGGCGCTACACGCCGATGCCGTCGGTCACCGAGTTTCCGAACATCTCGCGGCTCAATGAATTGATGATCGTCGGGCCGGTGACCGTGCGCAGCGCCTGCTCGCACCACCTGTGTCCGATCATGGGCCGGGTGTGGATCGGCATCCTGCCCAACGAGCACTCGAACCTGATCGGCCTGTCGAAATACGCGCGCATTTGCGACTGGATCATGAGCCGCCCGCAGATTCAGGAAGAGGCGGTGACCATGCTGGCCGATGAGCTGCAGGACCGCGTCAAGCCCGACGGTCTGGGCATCGTGATGGAGGCCGATCACTTCTGCATGCACTGGCGCGGCGTCAAGGACACCTCGGCCAAGATGATCAACAGCGTGATGCGTGGCACGTTCCTCAAGAATGCCGACCTGCGACGCGAGTTCCTCTCGCTGATCGGGCACAACAAGAATTGAACGACTTTCTCACCCGCCAGACCACCGCCAGGAGAACACCATGCTCGTGCGACTGATGTATGCCAGCCGCGCTGCCGACTCCGTCAACTCGGATGATCTGGCAGCGATCCTCAAGAAGTCGAAGACCAACAACCCGCCCATCGGCGTGACCGGTGTGCTTTGCTTTTCGGACGGCATCTTTTTGCAGGTGCTCGAAGGCGGCCGCTCCCCGGTGAGCGGTCTTTACAACAAGATCGCCAGCGACCCCAGGCACCACGACGTGGTGCTGCTCAGCTACGAAGAGGTGCACGAGCGCAGCTTTGCCGGCTGGTCGATGGGCCAGGTGAACCTCAGCCGCTTGAACCCGGCGCTGCTGCTGAAGTATTCCGAGCGACCCGAGCTGGACCCTTATGCCGTGTCGGGCCGGGTGTCGCTGGCGCTGTTCAACGAACTGGTGGCCACGGCGGCGGTGATGGGCCAGTGCTGAGGGCTTACAGCCAACCAGCCGGCCTGAAGCCCAGCGAGCGCGCTATCAGACAGGTCGGAAACTGCCGGATCGCGCGGCTGTAGGCCAGGCTGGCCTCATTGAACTGGCCGCAGGCAAATGCCAGGGTGTTGTCGATGGCGGCCAGTTGCCGGGCGAGTTCCTCGATCTCCAGACGGCTCAGGTGAGGCTGACGCGCGGGCGCCTCGCTGAGCAGCCGCTGGCGTGCGGTGGCGAGCACGGATTCGGCCAGCCGCAGGTTGCTGGCCGCCTCGTCAGACGCCGGTGCGGCGCACAAACTGCCGAAGGCCGCATCGAACTGCTCGCACGCCGCACGCAAGGGCGCCGCGCACTGCGCGGTGGCGCCGATCACCGCGCTCGAGGCATCAGCCCACTGCAACAGCAAGGCTTGCCGATGCGTCACCTGGGACTTGAGTGGGCCGAGCGTCCTGGCCAGGTCATCGCGCAACACGCCAAGCCGACCGCGCGCACCCACCGTCCAGAAAACCCCCACCGCGCAGACCGCCAAGGCGACGATCAGGTCGGTGCTCATCAGCCGGCGCCGGCCGCCGTGGGGCGTCTCATGTGCGCACCTCACCTTGCCCCAGCACCACCCATTTCAACGACGTCAGGCCCTCGAGCCCGACCGGGCCGCGCGCGTGCAGCTTGTCGGTGCTGATGCCGATCTCGGCGCCCAGGCCGTACTCGAAGCCGTCGGCAAAGCGCGTGCTGGCATTGACCATCACGCTCGATGAATCGACCTCGCGAAGGAAGCGCATCGCGCTCGGGTGATGCTCGGTGAGGATGGCCTCGGTGTGGTGCGAGCCGCAGCGGTTGATGTGGGCGATGGCCTCGTCCAGATCGGCCACCACCTTGACGCTGATGATGGGTGCCAGGTATTCCTCGAACCAGTCCTGCTCGGTGGCCGCCACCACGCGCGCACCGGGCACGCCCGACAGCAAGGCCACACTGGCCGCGTCACCGCGCATCTCGACGCCCTTGGCCGCGAAGATCGCGCCGATGCGCGGCAGAAATTCGCCGGCGATGGCCGCATGCACCAGCAGCGACTCGGCCGCGTTGCACGGGCTGTACTTCTGCGTCTTGGCGTTGTCGGTGACGCGCAGCGCCAAGGCCATGTCGGCACTGGCATCGACATAGACGTGGCAGTTGCCATCGAGATGCTTGATCACCGGCACCTTGGCTTCGCGCGAGATGCGCTCGATGAGGCCCTTGCCGCCGCGCGGGATGATCACATCCACCGCTTCGGGCGAGGCGATCAGGTGACCCACGGCAGCGCGGTCGGTGGTGGGCACCAGTTGCACCGCGTCGGCCGGCAAGCCGGCTTCGAGCAAAGCGGCCTGCACGCACTTCCAAAGCGCCAGGTTGGAGTGGATGGCCTCGGAGCCGCCGCGCAGGATGCAGGCGTTGCCGCTCTTGATGGACAGCGACGCCGCCTCAATCGTCACGTTGGGGCGGCTCTCATAGATCATGCCGAACACCCCCAGCGGCACTCGCATCTGGCCCACCGAGATGCCGCTCGGGCGCTGGCGCAGCTGGGTGATCTCGCCAATGGGGTCGGGCATGGCGGCGATCTGCTCGCAGCCCTCGGCCACGGTGGCGATGATGGCGGCGTTGAGCTTCAGCCGGTCCAGCATCGCAGCGGCCGTGCCTGCGGCGGCAGCGGCAGTCAAGTCGAGCGCATTGGCCTCGCAAAGCGATGCAGTCTCGGCACGCAGCCGCCGCGCCAGCGCCACCAGCGCCAGGTTGCGCGCGGCGCTCGGCGCGGCTGCCATGCGGGCACTGGCAGCGCGGGCGGCCCGGCCCATGTCGGCGATCAGGGCGTGCAGGTCAGAGGCGGTCATGTGATGGGGCTCCAGTGCAAACAAGAATCCGGCAGGTGCACGAACAACGGCCTCAGCGGCGCTCGAACTTGAACACCGCCACGCTGGCCATCAGGTTGGGCCAGCGGCGCACGCAAGCGCCGTTTTGAATGCCGAACGCATCGAGGATGCGCAGCCCGCACCGCTGGGCCAGGCCTTCGAAGTCGGCGTAGGTGGTCACGCGGATGTTGGGCGTGTCGTACCACTGGTAGGGCAGCGAACGCGTCACCGGCATGCGTCCGGCGGCCACGCTCAGCCGATGGGGCCAGTGCGCGAAATTGGGAAAGCTCACGATGCCGATGCGCCCGACGCGGGCGGTTTCCATCAGCATGCGCTCGGTGTTGCGCAGGTGCTGCAGGGTGTTGAGCTGCAGCACCACATCGAAGCTCTGGTCGCCGAAGATGGCCAGGCCCTCTTCAAGGTTGAGCTGGATCACGTTGACGCCGCGCTGCTCGCAGGCCAGCACATTGGCATCGTCGATCTCGATGCCGTAGCCAGTGCACTGACGCTGATCACGCAGATAGGCCAGCACCTCGCCCGAGCCACAGCCCAGATCAAGCACGTGGGAGCCTGGCGGCACCAGACCAGCGATGAGTTCGAGCGCCTGATGGTCGTTCATGGCGCGCCCACCTGGGCGATCTCGCGGGCGATGCGATCGAAGCGCGCGCGCAGCACGCCGTGGTAGCGGGCATCGTCGAGCAAGAAGGCATCGTGACCGTGCGGCGCCGCAATCTCGGCGTAGCTGACATCGAGCCGGTTGTCGAGCAGCGCCTTGACGATCTCGCGCGAGCGCGCCGGCGCAAAACGCCAGTCGGTGGTGAAGCTCACCACATGGAACTTCGCCGTCGCGGCAGCGAACGCGGCCGACAGGTCGCCGCCATGCTCACGGGCGGGGTCGAAGTAATCGAGCACCCGCGTGATCAGCAAGTAGGTGTTGGCGTCGAAGTACTCGCTGAACTTGTCGCCCTGATGGCGCAGGTAGCTCTCGATCTCGAACTCGATGTCCTGCGTGGTGTAGCGCGGCTCATCGCAAGCCTCGGTTGCACCCGCCAGCGCGCGCAGGTTGCGGCCGAACTTCGCGTCCATGGTGTCGTCGCTCAGGTAGGTGATGTGGCCGATCATGCGAGCCACTCGCAAGCCGCGCCGCGGCAGCACGCCTTGGGTCTGGTAGTGGCCGCCGTGAAAGTCGGGGTCGGTCACGATGGCGCGCCGAGCCACCTCATTGAAGGCGATGTTCTGCGCCGACAGGCAAGGTGCGGTGGCAATCGCGATGCAGTGGCGCAAGCGATCGGGATAGCGCATCGACCAGCACAGCGCCTGCATGCCGCCCAGGCTGCCGCCGATCACCGCAGCGAGTTGGGTGATGCCCAGCGCGTCGCACAGCCGGGCCTGCGCATCGACCCAGTCTTCGACGGTGACCACCGGAAAGTCAGCGCCGTAGGGCTGCTGGGTGGCGGGGTTGATGTGCGTCGGGCCCGTCGAGCCAAAACACGAGCCGGGGTTGTTCACGCCGATCACGAAGAAGCGCTCGGTGTCCAGCGGCTTGCCCGGGCCGATCAGGTTGTCCCACCAGCCGGTGCTTTTCGGGTCGCCTTCGTAGGTGCCGGCCACATGGTGACTGGCGTTGAGCGCGTGGCACACCAGCACCGCATTCGTGCGGGCCTCGTTGAGCGTGCCGTAGGTTTCGTACATCAACTGGTAGTCGCGCAGCACCGAGCCACTGCGCAGCGGCAGGGGCTGCGCAAACGACATCGTTTGTGGTCGGACGTGTCCCAGCGAATTCATCAGGCAAGCAAGCTCTCGGTGGCTGGCCGCAAGGCGGCGCAATCCGGTTTCAAGTAAGCGGCGACTCGCGTCGGCTGACGAGCAAGAGGCGGGTGTCTCGTGGATCCTGTTTTTAGCGGGATTTGTAGAGCGCCCGCAAGCCGGAGCAAATCAGCGCTGAAGTCAGTATATCCAGCAGCCTCGGCGAGCCACCACTTGCAAACGCTAGGATCGTTGCTTCACCTTGCCACGACTCGCCCAGAGGACACCCGACATGTTTGCCTGGTTATCAAAACTTGATGGCGCCTTTCCGATGCGCTACTTCGTCTGGTTCGCCTGCGGTGTGGGTCTGGTCGGCAGCGTGTGGCTGGAGCTGGCGCTGCTGCCGCGCCAGGAATGGCTGTGGCTGCTGCCGCTGATCTTTGGGGCGCTGGTGCTCACAGGCTGGTACGACATACGGCAAGAAAGCCACGCCATCTTGCGCAACTACCCGGTGATCGGGCATCTGCGCTTCATGCTCGAGTTCATTCGGCCCGAGATCCGGCAGTACTTCATTGAAGCGGACGACGAGCGCATGCCGTTTTCGCGGCAGCAGCGATCTCTGGTTTACCAGCGCGCGAAAAACGAGCCCGATAAACGGCCGTTCGGCACGCAAAAAGACGTGCACGCCGCCGGCTACGAGTGGATCAACCACTCGCTGCATCCGACGGAATTGCCAAGCCACGATTTCCGTGTCGTCATTGGCGGCACACCGCAGCAGGCCGCTTCGGCGAATTCATGCACGCAGCCCTACAGCGCCAGCGTGTTCAACATCTCCGCCATGAGTTTCGGCGCGCTGTCGGCCAACGCGATCATGGCGCTCAACGAAGGCGCGCGGCGCGGCGGCTTTGCCCACGACACCGGCGAAGGCTCGATCAGTCGTTACCACCGCAGCCAGACCGCCGACGGCACAGGCGGCGACCTGATCTGGGAAATCGGCTCGGGCTACTTCGGCTGCCGCCATGACGATGGCCGCTTCAACGCCGAGCTGTTCGCCACCAACGCGGCCAGCCCCCAGGTCAAGATGATCGAGCTCAAGCTGAGCCAGGGCGCCAAGCCCGGCCATGGCGGCGTGCTGCCCGGCCCCAAGGTGACCCTCGAGATCGCCGAGGCGCGCGGCGTGTCGCCCTGGGTCGACTGCGTGAGCCCGGCCAGCCACAGTGCCTTTGCCACGCCCATCGAGATGATGCATTTCATCGACCGCCTGCGTGGGCTGTCGGGCGGCAAACCGGTGGGCTTCAAGCTGTGCATCGGCCACCCCTGGGAGTGGTTCGCCCTCACCAAGGCCATGCTGGCAACCGGCATCACGCCCGACTTCATCGTGGTCGATGGCGGCGAGGGCGGCACCGGCGCGGCGCCAGTGGAGTTCACCGATCACGTGGGCGCGCCGCTGCAAGAAGGACTGCTGCTGGTTCATAACACGCTGGTCGGTCTGAACCTGCGCCACCGCATCAAGGTCGGCTGCGCCGGCAAGATCATCAGCGCCTTCGACATCGCTCGGGCCATGGCGCTGGGCGCCGACTGGTGCAATTCAGCCCGGGGCTTCATGTTCGCCGTCGGGTGCATCCAGGCGCAAACCTGCCACACCGGCAAATGCCCGACCGGCGTGAGCACACAGGATCCGCAACGCCAGCAAGCGCTGGTGGTGCCCACCAAGGCCGAGCGGGTGTTCAATTTCCATCGCAGCACCCTCAAGGCGCTCAAGGAACTGGTGCAAGCCGCCGGGCTGGGCCACCCGGGCGAGATCAATGCCGACCACATCGTTCGCCGCGGCAGCGACCAGAAGGTCAGGCTGCTGAGCCAGATGGTGCACTTCATGAAGCCCGGGGCCCTGCTCGCAGACGAGCTCCCGCCGGGCGTGTATGAGCTTTACTGGCCGTTGGCGCAGGCAGGCAGCTTCAAGGCCGTGCACCAGCCGCAGCCCATGAGCGAAACGCCGCTCAACCTTGAGGTGGCTGAGTCTCGATGAAGCTGGGGCGGGCAAACAGCTTGTCGGTCAATCGCAGCAGGTTGGCATGGCTGTCCCGCCAGCCGATGTGCGGAAACCGAAAGTCGAGGTAAGACAACGCGCACCCCACGGACACATCGGCCAGCGTGAGGTGGTTGCCATTGCAGCACCAGGGCTTGTCGGCCAGACCGGTGTTCATCGCCACCAGCGAGGCCTGCACCTTGCTCATCTGGCGCTCGACCCAGGCCTGGCTGCGCTGGCCATCGGCACGACCGTTCCAGGTCTGCTCCAGTCGTACGGCGACCGCAGCATCGAGCACGCCATCGGCCAGCGCCTCCCAGGTGCGCACCTCGGCGCGCTCGCGGCCTCGCTCGGGAATCAGCCGCCCCACCGGCGACAGGGTGTCAACGTACTCGACGATCACGCGAGAGTCGAACACCGCCTCGCCACCTTCCATCACCAGGCAAGGCACCTTGCCCAGAGGGTTGGAAGCCGTGACGCGGTCAGACGACCAGACGTCTTCGAGCTCGAGTTGGTAGTCGAGCTTTTTTTCAGCCAGTACGACGCGAACCTTGCGCACATAGGGACTGGTGAGCGAACCGATGAGTTTCATGAAGGGTCGCTTGGAGCGAGTGTGAACAGGAGCCTGCAGCGAATGCCTCAGGCCGTGAAATCCATTCTAGTCACGCGTTTTTATGGTCGAGCCGCTCGCGCAAGGCCAGGCTGGTTCATTCGCATCGACGCATCAGCGCGCGTCGCCGGCCCAGACGCCGCGCGGGCTGGTCCTAAACTTAGCCCACCCTGCCCCTGCCGTCGCCCCGAGTCGGCGCACCATCCATGAAACTGTCCCCCCTCACCGCGCTGTCGCCACTCGACGGCCGCTATGCCGCCAAGGTCGCGCCGCTGCGCGCGCTGCTCAGCGAATACGGCCTGATGCACCGCCGCGTGCAGGTCGAAGTCGAATGGTTCATCGCGCTGTCCGACGCCAGCCTGCCCGAGTTCGCGCCGCTGTCGGCCGCCAGCCGTTCGCTGCTGCGCGAGCGGGTGAGCGGCTTTTCAGAAGCCGATGCGCAGGCCATCAAGGACATTGAGCGCACCACCAACCACGATGTGAAGGCCGTCGAGTACTGGCTCAAGGCGCAGTTCGCCGGCACGCCCGAGTTGCTCGCGGCCAGCGAATTCGTGCACTTCGCGTGCACCAGCGAGGACATCAACAACACCAGTCACGCGCTGATGTTGCAAGCCGCGCGCGCCCAGGTGATGCTGCCCGCGCTCGATCGCATCATCGCGTCGATGACGGCACTCGCCCACAGCCTGGCCGATCTGCCCATGCTCAGCCGCACCCACGGCCAGACCGCCAGCCCGACCACGCTGGGCAAGGAAGTCGCCAACGTGGTGGCGCGGCTGCTGACCGCCCGCGCACGCATCGCCAGCGTGCAGTTACTCGCCAAGATGAACGGCGCAGTGGGCAACTACAACGCGCACCTGGCGGCCTACCCCGCTGTCGACTGGGAAGCTTTCAGCCGCGGCGTCGTCGAGCAGCAGCTCGGCCTGAACTTCAACCCGTACACGATCCAGATCGAGCCGCACGACTGCATGGCCGAGCTGTTCGATGCCATCACGCGCAGCAACACCATCCTCATCGACTGGTCGCGCGACGTGTGGAGCTACATCAGCCTGGGCTTTTTCAAGCAGCGGTTGAAAGACGGCGAGATCGGCAGCAGCACCATGCCGCACAAGGTCAACCCGATCGACTTCGAAAACGCCGAGGGCAACTTCGGTCTGGCCAATGCGCTGCTCACGCACCTGAGCCAAAAGCTGCCGATCAGCCGCATGCAGCGCGACCTGACCGACAGCACCGTGCTGCGCAACATGGGCGTGGCGCTGGGCTACGCGCTGCTGGGTGCTGACAGCCTGCTGCGCGGTCTGGGCAAGCTCGAGGTCAACGAGGCCAAGCTCGCCGCCGACCTCGACGACGCCTGGGAGGTGCTCGCCGAGCCGATCCAAACGGTGATGCGCCGCTACAGCCTGCCCAACCCGTACGAGCGGCTGAAGGAATTGACGCGCGGCAAGGCCATCACCCGCGAATCGATCCACCAGTTCATCGTGACGCTGGAAATCCCGGCGGCTGAAAAAGAGCGTCTGCTCGCGATGACGCCAAGCACGTACACCGGGCTGGCCGCGTCACTGGCACGGCGCATCGGCTGATCCGCAGCCCCATGAAGTTCACCGACCAGCTCGCCGCCGCCGAGCGCGCCAACGACTCCTTGCTGTGCGTCGGGCTCGACCCCGAGCCAGCGAAGTTTCCCGGCGCCTGGAAGGGCGATGCAGCGCGCATTTTCGATTTCTGCGCGGCCATCGTTGATGCCACCAAAGATCAGGCAATCGCCTTCAAGCCGCAGATCGCCTACTTCGCGGCGCACCGCGCCGAAGACCAGCTCGAGGCTTTGATCGAGCACATTCATGCGGTCGCACCCCAGGTGCCGGTGATCCTCGATGCCAAGCGCGGCGACATCGGCAGCACCGCGCAGCAGTACGCCCGCGAGGCCTTCGAGCGCTACCGCGCCGATGCGGTGACGCTGTCGCCCTTCATGGGTCACGACTCGATCGAGCCGTATTTCGATTACCCCGACAAGGGCCTGATCCTGCTGTGCCGCACCTCGAATGCGGGCGGCTCGGACCTGCAAGCGCAGCGGCTGGTCGGCGCCGACGGGCGTCCCGGCGACTTGCTGTTCGAGCACGTGGCGCGGCTGGCACAAGGCGCGTGGAACCGCACCGGCCAGCTCGCGCTGGTGGTGGGTGCGACCTTCCCGGCCGAGATCGCCCGCGTGCGCGAACTGGCGCCCACGCTGCCGCTGCTGATTCCCGGCGTGGGCGCGCAAGGCGGCGATGCCGCAGCCACGGTGCGCGCGGGCTGGCGATCGCAAGGCGGACACACCACCGGCGCGATCGCGGTCAATTCATCGCGCGCGATCCTGTACGCCAGTGCAGGTGATGACTTTGCCGTGGCCGCACGGCAGGTGGCCCAAGCCACTCGGGCGCAACTGAACGCAGCGCGCTGACGGCCTAGGCGCTTCGCGTCAGACCGCCAACGGCTCGCCGCCCACAAACACTTTCAGCTCACCGGGGCCAAACGCAACCCAGGACTCGTCACGCGTGAGCGGCTCGGTGACGATGACCGCGACCCGGTCCGATGGCGTGGTCAGCCGCGAGAAGTCGACACTGATGTCGCCGTCTTGCAGCCGCGCTTCGCGAAACGGGTGCTGGCGCACCAGGTAGCTCAGCTGCGTCGAGCAGTGCGCCCACAACGCCTCGCCCTGGCTGAGCATGAAGTTGAAGGAGCCGTGCGCAGCGATCTGCGGCACCAGCCCGCGCAGCGTGGCGGTGAGTTCAGCCACCGGCGGCAAGCTGGCGTGGGCCTTGGCGAGTTCTTGCATCAGCCAGCAAAACGCCAGTTCGCTGTCGGTGTTGCCCACCGGGTGGAACGACGCATGCAGCCGCGGCGCATAGCCCGTGAGGTTGCCGTTGTGCGCGAACACCCAGTAGCGACCCCACAGTTCGCGCACGAACGGGTGGGTGTTTTCCAGCGCCACGCGGCCCTGCGTGGCCTTGCGGATGTGCGCGATCACGTGCTGCGAGCGGATCGGGTAGCGCTGCACCAGATCGGCCACTGGCGAGTGGCGCGCACTTTGCGCATCGACGAACAGGCGCAGCCCGGCGCCTTCGAAGAAGGCGATGCCAAAGCCGTCCTGATGCTCCTCGGCGCGGGTGGCAAAGCCGGTGAAGCTGAACATGATGTCGGTCGGCGTGTTGCCGTTCATGCCGAGCAATTGGCACATGGGGTGGTCCTTCAGCCTCGCTCGAACAACAACCGCCACCACGCGCCGGGGCTCATCAGACTGCTCGGGATGTGGGTTTCCTCGAGCACGCCGCTCATGCGCTTGAGGCGTTTGGGGCTGCGCAGCGCGCTCCACACCAGCAAGTCGACCAGCCACGGGTGATCGTTGACCGCATTGGCCTTTTCGTAAAGCCGGTAGCGCGGCGCCAGCGCACGCACCCGCTGCTCGTAGGTCGTGCGCACCTGCGCTTCGGTCGCGCCCCTGAAGCTGTCGATCACCACCTCGGCCGCGAGGATGCCGGTTTCCATGGCCTTGCCGATGCCCTCGCCGGTGAAGGCGTAGGTGCTGCCGGCAGCCTCGCCGGTGACCAGCAGCCCCGGGCGCGACAGGGCAGCGCCTTCGAGCGAGCAGCGCAGCGGCGCGCCCTTGAGTTCACCCACCCACTGGCCACCCGCCATCAACTCGCGCGCGTGGGGATGCACCCGGGTGAACGCATCAAACATCGAACGCAGATTGACGTCGCGCATCGTGGCGCCATCGTGGGTCTGGCCATCACGGCGTTTCGCATGGCTGTGCGCCACCCCCACGCCGATGTTGAACACGCCGTTCGGGCAAGGAAAGATCCAGCCGTAACCGCGCTTCATGTGCGGATGCCACACCACCTCGAGCTCGGTGAGACGACCGACCAGCGCCGGGTTGCGCACATAACCGCGCAGCGCCACCCCGCTGGGCGTGCGGCGCTCGCACATGCCGGCGGCGAGCAGGGCCTGCGGTGGCGCGCCGCTGGCGATCAGCAGCCAGCGCGCACGCAACTCGTGCGTGGTGTCGCCCGAGCGCAGCCGCGCACCGACCACCTGCGTCACGCCGTCCACGGTGGATTCGAGCGGGCTCACGAAGCGCAGCGGCGCGAACATGCGCGCGCCGGCAGCGGCTGCGCCACGGCACAAGATGAGATCGAGCTCGCGACGCGGCAGCACCGACAAGGTGCCCGGCACATCCACACGACCACCGCGCGGGCCGATCACGCCCACATGGCCGGCCGGCTGCGCCTGCGCGAGCACCGCATCGAGCAACCCGAGGCGGCGCAAGGCGTTGTGCGCATCGGGGATCAGCCCGTCGCCGCAGACCTTGTCGCGCGGAAACGCGTGCTGATCGACGAGCACCACATCAAACCCGGCGCGCGCGAGCTCAAGCGCCGCCGCGCTGCCCGCCGGGCCGGCGCCCACGACGATCACATCGCATCGCGCGGGCAACTCGGATGGCGACAGGTTGATGTGGGGCGGCACAGGGTGCGTCATGGGGCTGCGCTGCGCCTAGGCGCCAGATTGGCCGCGAGGATAGCGCCCGTGGCAGGACCGAGGCGGTGCAGCTCTGGCTTGAAACACGGGAAAATGCGGGGATGTCTTTCTTACTTCTGCCCATCCTGATGGTGCCGCACCCATGAAAGTACTGGTCACCGGCGCGGCCGGCTTCATCGGCATGCACGTGGCCGAGCGCCTGCTGGCGCGCGGCGATCGCGTGGTGGGGCTGGACAACCTCAATGCGTACTACGACCCAACGCTCAAGGCGGAGCGGCTGGCGCGGCTTACCCGGCACGCGGGTTTCAGCTTCGACAGGCTCGATCTGGCCGATCGCGATGGCATGGCAGGGACGTTGGCGCGCGAACGTTTCGATGCCGTAGCGCACATGGGGGCGCAAGCGGGCGTGCGGCACTCGCTGACCAACCCGATGGCCTACATCGACAGCAATCTGGTCGGCTTTGCCAACCTGCTCGAAGGCTGCCGACACAGCAGCGTCGGCCACCTCGTGTACGCCAGCTCATCGAGCGTGTACGGTGGCAACACACGGCTGCCCTACCACGAGGCCGACAACGTAGATCACCCGGTGAGCCTGTACGCCGCGACCAAGAAGGCCAACGAGGCGATGGCCCACAGCTACAGCCACCTGTACCGACTGCCCACCACCGGCTTGCGCTTTTTCACGGTCTACGGGCCGTGGGGCCGGCCCGACATGGCGCCGGCGCTGTTCGCCGACGCCATGCTTTCGGGGCGAGCGATCCGCGTCTACAACGAAGGCCGCATGACGCGCGACTTCACCTACGTGGACGACATCGTCACCGGCGTTGTGCGGGTGCTCGACAAACCGGCCACGCCCGACACCAGCTTCGACCCAGCGCGGCCCGACCCATCGACCAGCAACGCGCCCTGGCGGCTGTTCAACATCGGCAACAGCACACCGGTGCCCTTGCTCGACTTCATTGGCGCGCTGGAAGGTGCTCTGGGGATGGTCGCGCGGCGCGAGCTGCTGCCGCATCAACCCGGCGACGTGCTGGCCACCCACGCCGACACCTCGGCGCTCGAGGCCTGGGTTGGCTTTCGGCCGACCACCGAACTGGCCGAAGGCGTTCGGCGCTTCATCGACTGGTACCGCCCGCGGCACCCGAAGCCGCACCCGCGCTGAGCGGCGCAGCAACCACCGCAAACGCAAAGCGCAGCGGCGGCCGATCGGCCGCAGCGTGGTTGTGCGGTACATCGAGCAGCGTGGGCTGGGCTGCAGCCCAGTCCGGCTTCAGCTGGCGCAGCGCGTCGAAGTCGGCGGCGTAGGTCAGCAGCCACAGCGGCCCCTCAGGCAGCGCGCCTGGCGAGCCCGAATGAACCAGCCGCGCGCCTGGAAACGCCAGCCGCATCGTGCCGACCAGGTGTTTGTTGTTCGACACGATCACCACCGGCTCGCTGCTGGCCTGGCGCAAGGCGCTGGCCAGTGCCTGCACTGGCAGGTTCATCTGCTTGGGGCGGCCCCAGTGGCCGTTGTAGTACGGGCGCAGCGAAATGCAGACCAGACACAACAGCGCCATCGTGCAGGCAAGGCGTGGCAGCCAGCGCAGGCGTGGGTGCTGCAGCAGCCCAGGCCACGCCACGAAGAACATCAGCGGCGCGCCAAACAGAAGCGGCTGCAGCCAGCGGTCGTTGAAACGCGCCGCCCCGCCGATCACCACCATCGCGACCAGCAAACCGAGGACAGCGATCAGATAGCGCTGGAACAAACCCGCCATGAACACATCGCGGCCGTCGCGCCAGGCCGCCAGGCGCCAGCCGAACAATCCCAGGCAAACCAGCCACCAAGGCGCCAGGAATGACGGCACCACCAGCAGCAGACTGCCCAGCCCGCGGGCGATCTGCAGCGGCCCGCGCACCAGGCCGCCCGACAGCTTGCCGGCCGTGCTGCTGGTGGCCTCCTGCAGGTGACCCAGCACCCACAGCCAGTGCGGCAGCACAAGCACCAGCACGACCAGCGCGCTGAACGCGATCCGCCAGTCGAGCAGCACTCGGCGAGTCGCGGGGCTCCAGAGCAGGGCCATGCCCCACGCTGCCACCACCATGAAGAAGCTGTATTTCGACAGCAGGCCGCAGCCCACCGCCAGCCCCAGCAGCAGGTACAACCCGACTCGCGGCCGACGCAGCAGTGCCAGCAGCACCGCCACAGTGGCCGCCGCACAGGTGGTGACCAGCACCGAATGCGTCAGGTCGCGCTGCGACTCCCAGACGATCTGCAGCAGCAGCAGCAGCGAGGCAGACGACAGCGCAGCCAGCCGCGGGGCGAGCACCTGGCGTGCGGCCAGCCAGGTGAAGCCGTAGGTGCCCAGCAGCAACACGTTCTTGAGCAGCGCCAGCGCCAGGATCGACACGCCGAACACCTCGAAGAAGACCCACTGCAGCCAGCTGTAGAGCGGTGGCTGCGGGCCATAGCCCCAGCGCAGGTCCTGCGTCCACAGCAACTGCTCGGCCTCGTCGAGCTCGGCCGACTGAGAGGTGAACAAGCGCATCACCATCTGCAGCGAGAAATAAACCAGCAGCCCGCCCAGCAGCCAGATCGCGCAACGCTCGCCACCCGGGTCATGCGCAGGATCCACAGCGGCGGCAGATGAGGTGGCGGCGGTCATGTGGCGGCGGAGCATACACAGCCACCGCGCTGGCAGCTGGCTCCTAGAATTCGGTTCCCCCTCGCCCCGGCCAGAAGGCCCTGCTCACCCCATGTTGATCTCACTGGCCACCGCGGCCGATGCGCCCATCGCCGCAGCCGACGACCGCATCGGGGTGTCGATCGTGATCCCGGTCTACAACGAGGTCGACAACCTGCCGGATCTGGTCGATCGGGTCGAGTCGGCGCTGCAGCCCACCGGTCGTCGCTTCGAGCTCATCTGCACCGACGACGGCTCGCGCGACGGCTCGGACCGGCTGCTGGCGCAACTGGCCGCCGGCAGGCCGTGGCTCAGACCGGTCTATCTGGCGCGCAACTACGGGCAGTCGAGCGCGCTGCAGGCCGGCTTCGACATCGCGCGCGGGCACTACATCGTCACGCTCGACGCCGATCTGCAAAACGACCCGCTGGACATCCCGGCGCTGCTTGATCGGCTCGACAGCGATGCGGGCGTCGACATGATTTCCGGCTGGCGTCAGCAGCGGCAAGACAACGCGATGTCGCGCAAGCTGCCGTCGATGCTGGCCAACCGGTTGATCTCGCGCGCCACTGGCGTGCACCTGCACGACTACGGTTGCGCGCTCAAGGCCTACCGGTGCGAGATCATCGAACGCATCCGGCTGTACGGCGAACTGCACCGGTTCATCCCTTCGCTGGCGCGCGAGGCGGGCGCGCGCATCGCCGAGGTGCCGGTGCGTCACCACGCACGCACCCGCGGCGTGTCGAAGTACGGCATCGACCGCACCTTCCGTGTCATTCTTGATCTGGTGCTGATCGTGTTCTTCCTGCGCTACCACCAGCGTCCGCTGCATGCGTTCGGCGGGCTCGGGCTGTGGCTGGTCACCCCCGGGGCGGTCATCCTTGGCTATCTGGCCATCGTGAAAGCCATGGGTGAGTCCATCGGCGGCCGCCCGCTGCTGCTGGCCGGCGTGGTGCTGCTGCTGGTCGGGCTGCAACTCGTGGTGGCCGGCCTGATCGGCGAGATGCTGGTGCGCATCTACCACGAGGGCCGCGGCCGGCCGCAGTTCCACACCCGAGGCGCGCCGCGCGCCTCGGCCGGATGACGCTGCGCCGCTCGCCATCCCAATGCCGCTGACCCGCCAGCACGTCATGCAGTTGCTGCGCCTGGTGGGCGCGCCGCTGCTGCTGGCCGCCGTGGTGTGGCTGGCGGGGCCGCAAGCCGTGCTGGCGGCGGTGCGCGGCGCCGACGTGGGCTGGCTGCTGCTGGGCCTGCTGAGCGCCACCGCAGGCAACACCTCCTCGTCGCTGCGCTGGTCTGAGCTGGCGCGCTGGCTCGGCCACCGGGTGCGCGCGCGCTGGGCGATCGCGGTGTACTTTCGCGGCGTGGCCATCAATGCGCTGCTGCCGGGTGCGGTGCTGGGTGGCGACATGTTCCGTGCCTGGCAGTTGCACCGCGATGGCTGCCCGATGGGCGCGGCGAGCCTGTCGGTGGTGCTCGACCGCCTGAGCGGGCTGTGGATCTTGTTTGCCCTGGGCGCGCTGGCGCTGTTCGCGGGCACGGGCACGGCCGAGATGGAGATCCTGCGCACGCGGCTGCACATCCCCGAAGCCTGGCCCACGGCGGTGATCGCGGCCGCGTTGCTGGGCACGGTCTTGCTGCTGCCCTTGCTGGTGCTGAGCACGCTGGCGGGCGTGGCGGGCTATGGCGCGCGTGCCGGCGGGCGGCGCGCAACGGCGGTCGAGCTGCTGCGCCGGCCCAACAGCTTTGAGCAATACCAACGCCAGGCCGCCGCCTCGCTGGTGGTGCAGGCCTTTGCGGTGGGTGCGCTGTACTGCGCCGGCCGCGCCTTTGGCGTGCTGCTGCCGTGGTGGGTGGTCGCCTTCACGGCCGGGCCGATCTTTCTGTTTGCGGCGCTGCCGGTGAGCTTTGGCGGCTGGGGCACGCGCGAGGTGGCCACGGTGACGGCCTGGTCGACGTTTGGCATTGCACCGCCGCTGGCCGTGGCGGCTGCGGCGGCCTTTGGTGTCTATGCGCTGGCGCAATCGGTGCTCGCCTGGCTGCCCATGCCAGCGGCAACGCCGGCGAGCGCCCACACGCCTGAGCTGCCGTGATGTTCGACCAGCCCCCCATCAGCCCAAGCCAGCGCGGTGCAACCGGGTTGCCTCATGTGGTTCATCTGGAAACCGGCCGATTTGTCTATGGCGGTGGGCGGCAGGTGCTGTACCTGACCGAGCATCTGCCGGCTCTGGGCATCCGCAGCACGCTGGTGTGCGCGAAGGGCGGCGAGATGGCAGCGCGGGCGCGCGCAGCCGGCACCGAGGTGATCGAGCTGGCCACCATCGGCGACGCGGATGTGTCGCTCACCTGGCGCTTTGCGGCGCTGTTGCAGCGGCTGCAGCCTGATCTGGTGCACCTCCACAGCAGGCGCGGCGCCGATGTGTGGGGCGCGCTGGGCGCCCGGCTGGCGGGGGTGCCGGCGGTGATGACGCGGCGCAACGACACGCGCGAAGCGCAGCTGGCCTTGTGGCTCAAGTACCCGCTGTTTCGCCACGTCGTGGCGATTGCCGAAGGCGTCAAGGACGTGCTGGTGAGCCAGGGCGTGCCCAGCGAAGACATCACCGTGGTGCACAGCGCCATTGACCCGAAACCCTGTCAGCAGGCTCGATCGCGCGCCGAGCTGGCGGCCACTTTCGCGCTTGATGCGGCGCAGCCGATTCTGGGCATCGCCGCGCAGCTGATTGAACGCAAGGGCCACGCGCTGTTGTTCGAGTCGCTGCAGATGCTGGCGGACAAGCACCCGACGGTGCAGCTGATCGTGTTCGGGCGCGGTCCGCTGTCTGACAGCTTGCCGCCACTGGCCGCCGCGCGCGGGCTGGGGTCGCGGGTGCATTTCGCGGGCTTTCGTACCGATCTGGAGCAGTGGCTGGGCGCGCTCGATGTGCTGGTGCACCCTGCCCACACCGAAGGCCTGGGCAATGTGTGCCTGCAGGCCGCAGCGGCCGGCGTGCCGTGCATCGGTTCACGCGTGGGCGGCATCCCCGAGGCCATCGCCGACGGGGTCACCGGCTTGCTGGTGCCAGTGGGCGACGCCGCCGCGCTGGCCGCGGCGATCGACCGCCTGCTCGGCGACGCGCCCTTGCGCCAGCGGCTGGGCGCAGCCGGGCCGGCCTATGTCGAGTCTGACTTCACGCCGCCGGCCATGGCTGCGGGCAACCGAGCGGTCTACCGCCGGGTGCTTGGGCGATGATCACGCTCATGCGAACTTGCACAAGCTTCACGCCATGAACCGCCACCCACCCAAAGGTACCCGCCATGACTGAAATCGTGCGACTTCCCGTTGCCAGCTGGGACTGGCCGTGCTCCGCGCAGGATCAGGAAGCCGCGATCACCGCCCTGGAGTCCGGCCACGTGGTGCTGCTGCCCCAACTCGATTTCCCGCTGCGCGACAACGAGCGCGACTTCTATTTCCTGTCCACCGGCGCCGAGGTCAAGGGCAAGAACATCAGCCTGAGCCCCGGCGACGACAAGGTGCGCGGCAGCAGCGCCGATGTGGCCGAGCTCGGCGTGCTGCGCGGCATGATGGTTCGTTTTTCCAACATGAGTCAGGCGCTGGTGCAGCACTTGCTGCCCAGTTACACGGCGACGCTCGAGAGGGGACGCACCAGCTTTCGCCCGCTGGAAGTCGCCGGCCGGCGCAGCTCCTTGCGCCAGGACGACACGCGGCTGCACGTCGACAGTTCTGCGTCGTCGCCAACCCGCGGCAAGCGCATCCTTCAATTCGTCAGCAACGTGAACCCGGTTGGACAGGCACAAACCTGGCGCCTAGGAGAACCATTCGAGCAGGTGGCGCGGCGCTACCAGTCATCGCTGCAAGGCCAGCCATGGGGCAGCAGCCAGGTCCTCGAGATGCTGGGCATCACCAAGGGGCAGCGCAGTGCCTACGACCACAACATGCTGCAGTTGCACGACCGCATGAAGGCCGACAGCGCCTACCAGGCCAGTGCCGGCCAACAAACCGTCGCGTTTGAGCCTGGCGGCAGTTGGCTGGTCTACACCGATCAGGTCTCACACGCCGCGATGAGCGGGCGGCTTGCCTTCGAGCAGACGTTCTACTTGCCGGTGGCTGGCATGCGGGAGCCGGCCAAATCACCGCTGCGGGTGCTCGAGCGCCTGATGGGGCGCAAACTGACCTGACGCCGACCGGGCGGCGATGGGCGATCAGGGCGACCCGGCTCGCGCGCGCCGAGCGGCATCGTGCTCCGCGTGACGGCGTTCATCTTCGGAATGCACCTCGGCGCTGCGCGTGAAACGCAGGTGCGTGATGTCCGACGGGAAGAACATGCCCCAGCTCCACTCGAAGAAGATGCGCAAGCGCCGCCCCGATGACGGCATTTGCGACAGGTAGTAAGCGCGCCACACCATCCAGGCGAGCCAGCCGGTGAGGGGCACGCCGAGCACCTCGGCCACCCCCTTGAGGTGGCCGATGGAGGCCATCGCGCCGCGCGAGCGGTAGCGAAACGGCTCGGTGGCACGGCCGCGCATCTCGCGAACAAGATTGGCCGCCAGATGCTTGGCCTGCCGCACGGCGAACTGGGCCGTGGGCGGCGAGATGCTGCCATCGAGCGCATTGGGCACGGCCGCGCAGTCGCCCACGGCCCACACGCCGGGAAAGTCGGGCACCGACATGTCGCCGTTGACCACGATTCGCCCTTGCAGGCAGCGCACGCCGATGCGCTCGAGCAGGGGGTTGGACGAGGTGCCTATGGTGCCCAGCACGGTATCGCCAGCGACCAACTCTCCGTCCCTGAGGTGCACACCGGCCGCCGACACCGAGCTGGCGAAAGTGTCGAGCCGCACCGTCACGCCGCGCTGGCGCAGCGACTCGAGCGCCGCAGCACCCAGGCGCGCCGGCAGCTCGGGCAGCAGCCTGGGCATGCCGTGCAGCACCGTGACCTTGAGTTCATCGGCCGCCACACGGGGGTAGTAGTGACGGATGCCCCTCAGGCAGTCGATCAGCTCGCCGGCCACCTCGACGCCCGAAAAACCCCCGCCCACGATGATGAAATGACCCAGCTGGCGACGTCGCTCGGAGTGGGTCTCGAGCTCGATGCACGCCAGCCGGCGCAGCACCGTGTTGCGGATGTGCATGGCATCGCCCACCGTCTTCAGCGGCAAGGCGTGCTCGGCCATGCCGGGCATCAGGTCAAGCCGCGCGCGATTGCCCAGCGCAAACACCAGGTGGTCGTACGGCAGCGTCATTTCGCCGTTGAGGGCCTGCATGGTCAGTCGCCGCGACTGCGTGTCGACCGAGGTGACCGAGCCCATGATGAATTGCTGGATGGGACTTTGCGGCAGCATCTCGCGCACCGGAACCACCACGTGCTCCGGAAACACCGAAGCGCCCACCGCCTCGGGCAGCATCGGGCTGAAGGTGGTGTAGCTGTTTTCTGAGACCAGCGTGAGCGAACAGCCGCGCGGCATATGGGCGCTCAGCGCGCGCACCATGTTCGTGCCGGCAAAGCCAGCGCCGACAACAACGACTCGGGTCACAGCAGCAAAGTTCACGGCAAGCGGGCGCAATGGGCGCGAAGGAAAGCCTGAAGGTCTCAGCGGCACCCCGCCGAGTTCAACGGTACCGCAGCCGTGCGCACGGAAACGGAAAACCCACCCATGCACGAAACGTGCACAGGTGGAGGCTCACGCTCAGATTTCTTCGTACAGCGGCAGCGTCAGGAACTCTTCGAAGGCGTCCTGCGTGCTCATCTGGGTGAAGATCTCGGCGGCACGGTCGAACTTGCCCTCGAAGCCACCGGCCTTGATCTTGGCGAGCTCTTCAGGCACGAACGAGCGCACCATGTCGGCGGTGACCTTGCGGCCGTCTTCGAGCACGCCCTTGGGTGTGCGAATCCACTGCCACACCTGCGAGCGGCTGATCTCGGCGGTGGCCGCGTCTTCCATCAGGTTGTGAATGGGCACGCAGCCGTTGCCCGCCAGCCAAGCGCCCAGGTAGTGGATGCCCACGTTGATGTTCATGCGCAGGCCGGCTTCGGTGATCGGCGCTTCGGGCTGGAAGTTCAGCAGATCGGCCGCGACGACGTTGACCTCGGGCTTTTGCTTGTCGAACTGGTTGGGTCGATCGCCGAGCACCTCGACGAACTCTTTCATCGACGCTTCGACCAGCCCGGGGTGCGCGACCCAGCCGCCGTCGTAGCCGTCGGTGGCGTCACGGCGCTTGTCGGCAATGATGCCGGCCATGGCGATCTCGTTCTTGGCCGGATCGTTCTTGATCGGGATCAGCGCGCTCATGCCGCCAATCGCCGGCGCGCCGCGCTTGTGGCAGGTCTTGAGCAGCAGCAGCGCATAAGCACGCATGAAGGGCGCGGTCATCGTGACCTTGGCGCGGTCGGCCAGGCAGAACTCGCGATCGAGTTTGAACTTCTTGATGCAGCTGAAGATGTAGTCCCAGCGCCCGGCGTTCAGACCGGCGCTGTGCTCGCGCAGCTCGTAGAGGATTTCTTCCATCTCGAACGCAGCCAGAATGGTTTCGATCAGCACGGTCGCCTTGATCGTGCCTTGCGGCAGGCCCAGCTCGTTTTGCGTCATCACGAACACGTCGTTCCACAGCCGCGCCTCGAGGTGGCTTTCCATCTTGGGCAGGTAGAAGAACGGTCCGGCGCCGCGCGCGATCTGTTCCTTCGCGTTGTGGAACATGAACAGCGCAAAGTCAAAGATGCCGCCGCTCACCCGCTGGCCGTCGACCAGCACATGCTTTTCGTCGAGGTGCCAGCCGCGCGGGCGCACCTGCAGCGTGGCGATCTTCTCGTTGAGCTTGTAGGTCTTGCCGTTGGACTCGAGCGTGAGCGTGCGGCGAATGGCCTGGCCGATGTTGATCTGGCCTTGAATCTGGTTCGTCCACAGCGGTGAGTTGCTGTCTTCGAAGTCGGTCATGTAGCTGTCAGCGCCCGAATTGAAGGCGTTGATGACCATCTTGGCCTCGACCGGGCCGGTGATCTCCACACGACGGCACTGCAGCGCGGGCGGAACCGGCGCGACCTTCCAGTCGCCCTCGCGGATGGCTTGGGTCTCGGCCAGGAAGTCGGGGCGCTCGCCGGCGTCAAGGCGCTTGCTGCGCTCGACGCGCGCTGCGAGCAGTTGCTGGCGCCGAGGCTCGAACGCACGGTGCAGCTTGGCCACCAGTTCGAGCGCGGGCAGGCTGAGGACGGCCTCGAAGCCAGGACGAATCGGCGCGTTGATCTCCATGCCCGCAGGCAAGGTCAGCGTGGAAAGGCTCATCAGAAAAACTCCTTCAAGGGTTCAAAAAAATTCGTCTCACCGCGCAGGCTGCGGCCGATGCGCGTGGCTTCAATGTCGTGGGAAGGGCCCGACCGACCTGCCCCAGAAAAGGGGCCGGCCGGGCTTGGGTCAACTCAGGCGCTCAGGCAGGCCTTCATGAAGGCCTTGCGGTCGTCGCCCTTCTTGCCGGCGGCTTCAGCGTTGCAGGTCTTCATCTTGTCTTGCTGAGTGGGCTTGCCGCCGGCAGAAAGGCAGGTCTTCATGAAGGCCTTGCGGTCATCGCCCTTCTTGTCGCCGGCTTCGGCATTGCAGGTGCTCATCTTGTTTTGCTGCTTCGTCAAGGGAGCGCTGGCAGCATCGGCGGCGAATGCGGGTGCAGCCAGAACGCCCAGGCCCAGGGCAATCGCGATCAGGAATGATTTCATGGTGGCTCCTTGCGGGTGGTGGGGGACGGCGCGGGACGCGCCAGCAAGGATTGGATCACGGCGGCCCACACGCCAGCAAGGCGCGGGCCCGCTCGCACGGTCAAAGAATGCGCCGCGGGTGCGCCATCTTCTCGTGCGCGGCGTGCAATCGACGCACCAGCACGCGGATGAACGAGGCATCAAAGCGATGCTGGCAGCCTTCGCTGAGCTGCGCGAGCGTCTCGGGCACGAAGGACACGGTGGTGGCGACCTCGCTGACGATCACGTCTGCCGTGTGGGTGCGCAGATCGGGGCTGGGCGCGAGGTAGGCCATTTCGCCGACCGACGTGCCCGTGCCCAGCGTGGCGACCTTCTCGCCATCGCGAAAGACCTCGACGCAGCCCTGCGCAATGATGTGGAAGGCGCGGCCCCGATCGCCCTTGCGGTACAGGCCATGGCCCACCGGGAAGCGCCGCCACTTGGCGCGGTGGACCACCTCCCACAGCTCGACATCGCCAAAACTCGAGAAGAACTCCAGCTGGCGCAGCAAGTTGAAGCGCTCTGAATCCATGACAGCCTGCAGCTGGCCGCGCGGCACCTCCTGCCGAGAGATCAGACCGGCGAGCGCGTTGGCGAATTCGTCCCAGTCGGCATAGCGCTGGTGTGCGTCCTTGGCCAGTGCACGCTGAATCACCTCGTCAAGCGCCTCACTGACCCCCTCACGCAGTCCCGGCAGCGGCGCTGGCTTCACGTGATAAATCTGGTGCATCAGGGCCGACTGGATCTGCGCGTCGAACGGCGGGCGCCCGGCGGTCAGGTGATAGAGCACCGCGCCCAGCGAATACATGTCGGCGCGGCTGTCGAGGGTGCTGCCATCGAGCTGCTCGGGCGACATGTAGGCCAGCGAGCCGACGCGATAGACCTGGGTCACATCGGAGCCCAGATTCAGCACGCTGCCGAAGTCAGACACCTTGACATCGGTGATGCCGCCCGGGCTCATCACCGTGAGCAAATTGGCCGGCTTCACATCGCGGTGGATCAGGCCCTGGCGGTAAACATAGCCCAGCGCCATCGCGCACTTGAAGCCGATTTCGACGATCTGCTCGAGCGGCAGCAGCTGATCGGCGCGGCAAAAGGGCCGCAAGGTGCCGCCGGCGACGTACTCCATCACCAGGTACTGGCATGACGGCTCGATCACCGCGTCGTAGATCTTCACCACATTGGGGTGCTGAAGGCGGCCGACCAGCGTGGCCTCGGCCGCGAAGAATCGTTCGCTGTAGCGGGTTGCATCGGCGTCGTCGCTGGCCGGCAGGCGCACTCGCTTGACCGCCACATCGCGGTCGTGGAACTCGTCCCGGCACAAAAAGACGTCGCTGGTGGCGCCTTCGCCGAGCTTGCGTATCACCGGGTACTTGCCGATTTGCGCGGGCAGCTCACCAGCTGGCGCGGCCTGGGTCGCCACGTCGAGCGGTATGTCGACAGCCGGTGTGATGACTTCGGTGGGGTTCTCGTTCAAGTCGAGCTCGAGGTTTGGGCATGGCGATGCAGCCAAACGCCGCGCGCACAGCTGCGATGTTGACTCAGGATGCGCCGATGGGTAAGGCGGAACAAGCCACCAAAGGCGCACCAAACCTCGAGCCGCGCTGCCGCTTCAGTGGCGCGCAGGGTCGGCTGGCCCAGGGCGAAACGTAGAATCTGGGCATGATTGAAGCGAAGCAAGACCTGTTGAAGGCCCTCGCCTCAGCGATCCACGAACTCAGCCCTGGCAGCACGCTGCCCGCCGCCTTCGAATCGCCCAAACTCGCCGCCCACGGAGACTTGGCGTGCACCTCGGCCATGCAGCTGGCCAAGCCGCTGAAGAAAAATCCGCGCGAGCTCGCGCAAGCCCTGATCGACGCGCTCCAGCGCCACAGCGCCGTGCAGGCCCATGTCGAATCCTTTGAGATCGCCGGGCCCGGCTTCGTCAATGTGCGACTGCGTCACGCAACCCGCCAGGCCATCGTGCGCGAGGTGCTTGCCGCCGGCGCGTGCTTCGGTCGTCAGGCCCCCAATGGCCAGCAGGTGCTTGTCGAATTCGTCTCGGCCAATCCGACCGGGCCGCTGCATGTGGGCCATGGCCGGCAGGCCGCGCTCGGCGACGCGATTTGCAACCTGTTCGAAACACAGGGCTGGTCGGTGTGGCGCGAGTTCTATTACAACGACGCCGGCGTGCAGATCGCCACGCTGACCGCCTCGACGCGGGCACGGCTGCACGGCCTCAAGCCCGGCGACGCGCAGTGGCCCGAGTCGGCCTACAACGGCGACTACATCGCCGACATCGCTGCGGGCTTCACGGCGCGGCAAACGGTGCGCGCCGATGACCGCGAGTTCACCGCCTCGGGCGACATCGAAGACATCGAGGGCATCCGCCAGTTCGCCGTGGCCTACCTCAGGCACGAGCAGGACCTGGACCTGCAGGCTTTCGGCGTTCGCTTCGACCATTACTTTCTCGAGTCGAGCCTGTATTCCAGCGGTCAGGTCGAAGCCACGGTGGCGCGTTTGGTGGCGGCCGGCAAGACCTTCGAGCAAGACGGCGCGCTGTGGCTGCGCAGCACCGACTACGGCGACGACAAGGACCGCGTGATGCGCAAGTCGGGCACCACCGGTGACGAATCTCAGTACACCTACTTCGTGCCCGATGTGGCCTATCACATCAACAAGTTCTCGCGCGGCTACACCAAGGCGATCAACATCCAGGGCGGCGACCACCACGGCACCATCGCACGGGTGCGCGCCGGATTGCAGGCCTCGGGTGTGGGCATCACGCCGGGCTACCCCGACTACGTGCTGCACAAGATGGTCACCGTGATGAAGGGCGGCGAGGAGGTCAAGATCTCCAAGCGTGCCGGCTCCTACGTGACGCTGCGCGACCTGATCGACTGGACCAGCCGCGACGCGGTGCGCTTCTTCCTGATCAGCCGCAAGGCCGACACCGAATTCACCTTCGATGTCGATCTGGCGCTCAAGCAAAACGACGAGAACCCGGTGTTCTACGTGCAGTACGCCCATGCGCGCATCTGCTCGGTGATCCAGCAATACGCAGACAAGGGCGGCAACGTGGATGCGATCGCCACCGCCGATCTCTCGCTGCTCACGGCTCCGACCGAAACCTCGCTGATGCTGCGGCTGGCCGACTACCCGGCGATGCTGTCGAGCGCGGCCGAGACGCTGGCGCCGCACGACCTGACCTTCTACCTGCGCGATGTGGCCAGCGCCTTCCACAGCTACTACGCGGCCGAGCGCTTTCTGGTTGATGACGACGCGCTGGCCCGCGCCCGGCTCGCGCTGCTGGCTGCCACCCGGCAAGTGATCCGCAATGCGTTGGCCGTGCTCGGCGTGAGCGCGCCCGAGAAAATGTGAGGTCCACCATGCGCCTGTCTGCACCCCCCGCATCGCGCCGCTCTCGCCAAGGTGGCGGCTTCATGACCGGCCTGATCATCGGATTGCTGATCGGCCTGGCGATCGCGCTCGGCGTGGCGCTGTACGTGGCCAAGGTGCCGGTGCCCTTTCTCGACAAGGTACCGCAGCGCACCGCCGAGCAGGATCTGGCCGAACAGGAAAAAAACAAGAACTGGCAGCCCAACGCACCCTTGGCCGGCAAGAACCCGGCGCGTCCGGTGGCCGTGCCCGCAGCGCCGGCGAGTCAGGCCGACGAGTCGGCCAGCGCGGCCGCCCCGACGGCGCGCGATCCGGCCAGCATCCTGGCCGACCGTGCAGCACCTGCGACGGCAGCTTCCGCAGCGTCCGCCGCGCAGACTGGCAAGGCTGGCGACATCGGCTTCACCTACTTCGTTCAGACCGGCGCCTACTCCAGCGTGGAAGACGCCGAGGCGCAGCGCGGCAAGCTCGCGCTGCTGGGCTACTCGGCGCGCATCATCGAACGCGAACAATCCGGGCGCACGGTCCACCGCGTGCGACTCGGACCGTTTGAGGAAAAGGCCGAAGCCGACGACATCAAGGAAAAAGTGTTTGCCGCAGGCTTCGAGGCCGCGCTTGTGCGCGCGCCAAGGTAAAACTCAACCCGCTGGCGAGCGCTCTCGACACGCCGGCAACCCGCCCACACGAAGGAACCGAGCACCATGAAACGACGCGAGTTTTCCAGTCGACTGATTTCCCTGACCGCGGGCGCCAGCGCGCTGGTGTCTGCCACGTGTGCGCTCGCTCAGGGCGAGCCCGTCGAAGGCGCCAGCTATGTCAAGCTGAGCCAGCCCATACCGATGCCCGCCGGCGGCAAGATCGAGGTGGTGGAGTTCTTCTGGTACGGCTGCCCACACTGCAGCATCTTCGAGCCCACGCTCGCCGCGTGGCAGAAAAAGCTGCCGGCCGACGTGTCCTTCCGCCGCGCACCGGTGGTCTTTCGCGAAGAGCCCTTCACCACCCACCAGAAGCTGTACTACTCGCTCGAGGCGATGGATCTGGTTGACGCCATGCAGCGCAAGGTCTTCCACGCCATACAGGTCGATCAGGCCAAGCTCGACAAGCTGCCCGATATCCTGACTTTCATGGCCAAGAACGGCGTGGACACGGCCAAGTTCACCGACGCGTTCAATTCGTTCTCGGTGCAGACCAAGGCCCGTCAGGCCAAGCAGCTTGCCGAGGCCTACCGCATCGACGGCGTGCCCACACTGGGCATCCACGGGCGCTACTACACCTCACCGTCGCTGGCGGGCTCGCCCGAAAAAGCGCTCAGCGTGGCCGACTACCTGATCCAGCGCTCACGCAAACCCGGCTGAGCCAGCGCAGCGCAAGCCGGCAAATTCAAGCCCGCCAACAGGGGGTCCGGCATGAACTTGTCGGCTAAAATTTCTGCAAGATTCGTGCCTTATGAAGACCCTGATTTCCATCCCTTCCAACCGCCGCGCGCCCGGCCTTGCACGCACAGCCATGCTGGCGCTTTGCGTGTGTCTGGGGCTGTCGCCAGCCTGGGCCGAAAAGGCCGACCGCAACAAGCCGCTCAACATCGAATCCGACAACGGCCGCTTCGATGACGCACAGCAGCTGGGCACCTTCACCGGCAACGTGGTGGTGACCAAGGGCACGATGTCCATGCGCGCGGCCAAGATCGAAGTGCGACAGGCTCCCGACGGATCGCAGTTCGGCGTGGCCACCTCCGAAGGGGGCAAGCGGGCCATCTTCAGGCAAAAGCGCGAGGGCCTCGACGAATACATCGAAGGTGAAGCCGAGCGCATCGAGTACGACGGTCGGGCCGACCTGATCCGCTTCATCGACCGGGCCGTGGTGCGGCGCTACCGTGCATCGGTGCTCGCCGACGAGACCGCTGGCAGTCTCATCATCTACGACAACCTGAACGAGGTCATCAACGTCGTGGGCGGCGCCACCGCCGCCACGCCGAACAACCCAAGCGGTCGGGTTCGCGCCGTGCTGGCGCCTCGCGAGCAGGCCTCGGCGCCGGGCGCCAGCGCCTCGCAACCCGGCATCAGCCTCAAACCGGTCAATGAGCTGGGCGGCAGCCGTTGAGCACTGTCGAGACGGTTGAGCCTGCCGCGCCTGTTCACAGGCTGAGCGCGAGCGGTCTGAAAAAGCGCTACGGCTCGCGCACCGTCGTCCATGACGTCCACCTGTCGGTGGATGCCGGCGAGGTGGTCGGCCTGCTCGGGCCCAACGGTGCCGGCAAGACCACCAGCTTCTACATGATCGTGGGCCTGGTCCGCGCCGATGCGGGCGAGATCACGATCGAAGGTCAGCGCGTGGAACGCCTGCCCATCCATCAGCGCTCGCGCCTTGGGCTGTCCTACCTGCCGCAAGAGGCCTCGATCTTTCGCAAGCTCAACGTCGAGGAAAACATCCGCGCGGTGCTCGAGCTGCAACTCGACACCAACGGCAAGCCTTTGCAAACCGCCAGGATCGACGAGCAGCTCGACAGCCTGCTGCGCGAGCTGGGCATCGAAAAGCTGCGCGACTCGCCCGCACCGGCGCTGTCGGGTGGCGAACGGCGCCGTGTCGAGATCGCCCGTGCGCTGGCCACGCAGCCGCGTTTCATCCTGCTCGATGAGCCGTTCGCGGGCGTCGATCCGATCGCGGTGATCGAGATCCAGCGCATCATCAGTTTTCTCAAGTCGCGCGGCATCGGCGTGCTGATCACCGACCACAACGTGCGCGAGACGCTGGGCATCTGTGACCGCGCCTACATCATCAGCGAAGGCCGCGTGCTGGCCGAAGGCACTCCGACAGAGATCGTTCGCAACGCCGACGTGCGCAAGGTCTACCTCGGCGAACACTTCCGCATGTAGGCCTCGCTCATGAAGCCTTCGCTGCAAGTACGCCTTTCGCAGCACCTGGCGCTCACGCCACAGCTGCAGCAGTCGATCCGGCTGCTGCAGTTGTCTACCCTCGAGCTGCAGCAAGAAGTCGAGCAAATGCTCGATCAGAACCCGTTTCTCGAACCCGAGAACGAGAACGCCGCGGCTTTCGAGCCGCTGGCCGAGCGTTCGACCGCGTCGGAGCGGCTGGCCGAGCGCGACACCGAGCGCGCCGACACCCCCAGCGAGTCAAACGCCGAAGGCGGCGATGACGCGCCCGGCGTGGATGCCACCAATTTCGGCACCACCGAGCGCGATGACTGGGAAAACGGCACCGAGCGCGACGACTTCGACGGCATCGGCGAGACCCCGACCAAAAACAGCGGCAATGGCGAAGGCGACGACTTCGAAGCGCAGGATCGCAATCACCACGGCATCAGCTTGCAGGATCACCTCAGAGCCCAGCTGCTGGGCATGCGCCTGTCGCCCGAAGACGCCGCGGCGGTGGATGTGCTGATCGAGTCATTGAACGAAGACGGCTACCTGGCCGACAGCCTGGAAGATATCGCCGCAGCGCTCGCTGGTGACGACGAGGCCAGGCTCGAAGAAGTGATGGCACGCCTGAGCTGCGCGCTGAAATGGCTGCACAACCTCGAGCCCGTCGGCGTCGGCGCGCGCGACTTGCCCGAGTGTCTGGTGCTGCAATTGCGCCGGCTGCCGCGCAGCGAGGCGCAGCTCATCGCCATCATGATCTGCAAGCAGCACCTCGAGCTGCTCGCCAAGCGCGACCTGAAGAAGTTGATGGCGGTGACAGGTGCCGATGACGAGCTGGTCAAGCGCGCGCAGACGCTGATCGTGGCACTCGAGCCCAAGCCAGGCCGCCCGTTCTACCCGGCCGAGTCCAACATCGTCGTGCCCGACGTCATCGTTTTGAAGTCCGGGCGCAGCTGGAAGGTGGTGCTCAACCCCGACGTGATGCCCAAGCTGCGCATCAACGACCTGTACGCCAGCGCCATCCGTCAGGGGCGCGGCTCGGCAGGCGATGGCTCGCAGGCTGGGCTCAGCCAGCGGCTGCAGGAAGCGCGCTGGTTCATGAAGAACATCCAGCAGCGCTTCGACACCATCAAGCGCGTGTCGCAGGCCATCGTCGAGCGGCAGAAGAATTTCTTCACCCACGGCGAGATCGCCATGAAACCGCTGGTGCTGCGCGAGATCGCCGACGAGCTCGGTCTGCACGAGTCGACCATCTCGCGCGTGACCACCGCCAAGTACATGGCCACGGTGTTCGGCACTTTCGAGTTGAAGTACTTCTTCGGCTCGTCGCTCAACACCGAAGCCGGCGGCAATGCGTCGAGCACCGCGGTGCGCGCGCTCATCAAGCAGCTGGTCGCCGCGGAAAACCCGCTCAAGCCGCTGTCGGACAACCAGCTCAGCAAGATGCTCGAAGAACAAGGCATTCAGGTCGCCCGGCGCACCGTGGCCAAGTACCGAGACGCCTTGAAGATCGCCCCGGCGACGCTGCGCAAGGACATGTGAGCCCGAACCCATGACTGCTCCGTTGTTCCTGCCCTGCGCTGCTGGCGTCGAAGCCCTGCTCGGCGCCGAGGTGCAGCGCTTGCTGCCCGATGTGCGGGTGCACACCATGCGCGGCGGCGTGGGGCTCGATGGCAAGCCCACCGACGTGATGGTGCTCAACCTTGAGTTGCGTCTGGCGCAGCGGGTGCTGGTCGAGGTGGCGGAGGGCGAGTACCGCGACGAACAGTCGCTCTACGAGCTCGCCGGCAGCGTCGACTGGACGCAATGGATCACGCCGCAGCACACCTTGCGCGTGGACACCACGGCCACGCGCTGCCCGTTGCGCAGCCTGAACTTCGCCGCGCTGCGCATCAAGGACGCGGTGTGCGATCAACTGCGCGAAGCCACCGGCGAGCGCCCGAGCGTCGACATCCGCGAGCCCGATCTGGCGCTGGTGCTGCACCTCGGCCCCGAGCGTGCGGCGCTGTATGTCGACACCTCGGGCGAGCCGCTGTTCAAGCGCGGCTGGCGCGAGGACAAGGGCGACGCGCCGCTGAAAGAGACGCTGGCCGCCGCGATGCTGGCCGCTGCCGGCTGGCAGGGGCGCCCCGATGCGGGCGGCGCCTTGCACGACCCGTGCTGCGGCTCGGGCACCATCGCCATCGAGGCCGCGCAGATCGCCTGCGGCATCGCGCCGGGCCTCAAGCGCCGCTTTGCCTTCGAGCGGCTGCTGCCGTTTTCAAGCACCGAGATGCGCGGTGCGCTGCAGCGCCTGCGCAGCCACGCGCAAGCCCGCATCCACGCCTCGGCGGTGCCGATCTTCGCCAGCGACGTGTCGTTTCGCATGGTCGACTTCGCGCGCCGCAACGCGCAGCGCGCCGGGGTTGAGGCGGCCATCGTCTTCAATGGCGGTGACGCGCTCGAGCGACAGGCCCCCGCGCTGGCAGACGATCTGCCTGGCACGCTGATGCTGAACCCGCCCTACGGCGAGCGCATCGAGGTGGCCGGCAAGGCCGCCCCCGGTGCCGCACGACCGCACGGCGATGGCGGCAACCGCGAACTGCCCGAGGACTTCTTTGCCCGCCTGAGCGCGCACTGGAAGCGCGCTTACACCCATCACCCGGCCGGCTGGACGGCTTACGTGCTCAGCCCCGACATGAAGCTGCCCAGCGCCATGCGCCTGAAGGAAGCGCGCCGCACGCCCATGTGGAACGGCCCGATCGAATGCCGGCTGTTTCGCTTCGATCTGGTGGCGGGCTCCATGCGCGCAGACAGCACGCCGCGCTGAAGCAACTCAGCGCGAGCCGGCCTGCAGCCCCAGCGCCGCCAGTACCGCCAGCGGCGCGGTGTCGGCGCGCAGCACTCGGGCACCCAAGGACAGCGGCTCGAAGCCGCATTGCAGCGCGCTGCTTTCTTCGGCTTCAGACAAACCGCCCTCGGGGCCGCTCAGGAAGACGAATCGCTGGCCCACCGGTATCGCCGCCGCCTGCCAGTTGCGGCCTTCGCGCAGGCTGAGCACGCGACGCTGGCACGCGCCGGCCTCGCCCGAATCCACCTCGGTCGACCGTCCGCGCAGCCAATCAGTCAGGCTGCGCACCGCATGCATCGTGGGCACGCGGGTGCGGCCGCACTGCTCGCTGGCCGAGGTGGCGACCGCCTGCCAGTGCGCCACCTTCTTGTCGGCACGCTCGCCGGCCAGACGCAGCACAGAGCGCTCGCACACCAGCGGCTGGATGGCCGCCACGCCCAGCTCGGTGGCCTTTTCAACCAGGCCGTCCATGCGGTCATTGGCCGGCATGCCCACCGCCAGCGTCACCTCAAAGTCGAGTTCGCGGCTTGCCGCCAGGTGCTCGATCAAGTTCACCCGCACGTCAGCACGGCCCATGTGCTCGATGCAGCCGCGCCACTCGCCGCCCACGCCATCGAACAAGGTGATCTCATCGCCCGGCTGCAAGCGCAGCACCTGAACATGCCGTGCGGGCCCCGGCGGCAACTCGAACGCCGGGCCGGCAGCCAAGGGCTGCGGCACGAAAAAGCGCGGCGCCATCAGGCCGAGGCGCGTTCGCGCAACTCGCGGCGCAACACCTTGCCGACGTTGCTCTTGGGCAGCTCGCTTCGAAACTCGATCTGCCGCGGCCGCTTGTAGGCCGCCAGGTTGGCCTCGCAGTGGGCGCGCACCTGAGCTTCGTCGATCGGGTCTCCGGCGGCGCGCACGATGACCAGTTTCACGGTCTCGCCGCTTTTCGAGTTGGGCACGCCAACCACCGCGCATTCGGCGACGCCTGGCAAGCGCGACACCACCTCCTCGACCTCGTTCGGATAGACCTTGAAGCCGTTGACGTCGATCATGTCCTTCTTGCGATCGATGATCCTGAAGTAGCCGCGCTCATCGACCACACCGATGTCGCCGGTGCGAAAGAAACCGTCGGCCGTCATCACCTGGGCGGTTTCATCGGGACGTTGCCAGTAGCCGGCCATCACCTGCGGGCCGCGAATGGCGATCTCGCCGGCCTCACCCGTGGGCATCTCCTGGCCCTCATCGTCGAGCAACTTCATCTCGGTGCTGGGCACCGGCAGGCCGATGGTGCCGGTGAAGCGGTCGCTGTCGACGGGGTTGCAGCTCGCGATGGGCGAGGTCTCGGACAAGCCGTAGCCCTCGACGATGGGGCAGCCCGTCTGCTTGAGCCACAGCTCGGCAGTCGCCGACTGGACCGCCGCACCGCCGCCCACCGAAATGATCAGGTGGCTCCAGTCGACCTTCTGGCTGTCAGGGTGAGCCGCCACCGCACGAAACAGCGTGTTGACCGCAGGAAAGCTGTGAAAGCGCTGACCGATGAGGTCCTTGAGCAGCCCCTTGATGTCGCGGGGGTTGGCGATCAGGATGTTGCAGCCGCCCAGCCGCATGTTGAGCATCAGGTTGGTGGTGAAGCCGAACACGTGGTACAGCGGCAGCGCGCTCACCGTGACCAGCGCCTCGCCGGCAGGCAGCTTTTTCAGGGCCGGGCCGTACCAGGCCTCGGATTGCAGGATGTTGGACAGCAAATTGCGGTGCAGCAGCATGGCGCCCTTGCTCACGCCGGTGGTCCCGCCGGTGTACTGCAGCACGGCGATATCGTCGTGGCCCACATCGACCGGCTGGAGCGTGAGGTGGCGTCCCGCCGAGAGCGCCGCTCGAAAACCCACGGCGCGGGGCAAATCGTATGAGGGCACCAGCTTCTTGATGTAGCGAACCGCGAAGTTGACGATCTCGGCCTTGGGAAAGCCGAGCAGGTCGCCCAGGCCGGTGGTGACGACCAGCTTGAGATCGAGCGCGGGCAGCGCGTGCTGCAGCGTGATGGCGAAGTTCTCGATCACCACGATGGCGCGCGCTCCCGAGTCCTTCATCTGGTGCTCGAGCTCGGGCGGCGTGTACAGCGGGTTGACGTTGACCACGACACAGCCTGCGCGCAACACACCGGCCACGGCCACCGGGTACTGCGGCACGTTGGGCATCATCAGCGCGACCCGGTCTCCCTTGGCCAGACCCGCGGCTTGCAGGAAGGCCGCGAACAGGCGCGACATCTCGTCGACCTCGCCGAAACTGAAGTTGCGGCCCATGTAGCGGTAGGCACAGCGGTCGCGGTACTTGACGAAGCTCTCCTCCATCAGCGCCACGAGCGAGGCATGGGCCTGAATGTCGACGGTGTGCGCAACGCCTGGGGGGTACTGCTTGAGCCAGATCTTTTCCATGCGAATCCGCGAAGAGGGTTGTCGCGATTTTGCGTTGACAGCAGCCAAGCGCCATCAGGGGATTCGACGAGCGGCTGGCCCGCTCAGGCGCGCGGTGCGACTGCTTGGCGCGTGTCAGACAGCCTCGGTCCAGCGCACGCCGAAGGCCAGCACGTTGTGGCCGTCGTCGTACCCATAGGAAAGCGTGTCGGAGAGATTGCGGATCATCAGCAGCCCTAGGCCGCCGGGTTCAGCGTCGTCCAGCGTGAGCGGCAACGCGCCCGGCTGCGCCGAGGTGGTGTCAAAAGGCGGGCCGCTGTCGCACACGGTGACAACGGCCAGTTGGGTGGGCGCATCGCGAGTCACGTCCAGACGCAGTCGCACCGGATTCGCCAGCGCCTGCTCTCCACCATGGGCGATCACATTGGCCAGTGCCTCGTTGAGGCACAGATCCAGCCGCAGGATCTGGGTGTCTGGCACGCCGTGCGTCTCGCAGGTTTGCGCCAGCCACTCAGAAGCCGGCCTGACGTCGTCAGCCACCGCACGGATGGCCAGCTCCGCAGTAGACGGGGCAGCCATCGCGTCGACCTCAGCGCTTCAGGCCAAGGCGGCCGCTTCGGCGGCAGCGTTGTCCTTGAGGATGGGGATCAACGCGCCAAGCCCGGTGGACTCGAGCGTCTCGGCGGCGGCGGCGTTGTCACCGACCATGAGCACCATGCGGCCACCGCGCTGCTTGACGGCCTTGGCGTTGATGATGATCGATCGAATGCCGATCGATCCGAGAAAGTTCACCCCCGTCAGATCCAGCACCACGCGCAGGTTGGAGGCGGCCGAAAACGCCGCAAGCCGGGTTTCGATTTCGGCCGTTCCGGGGATGTCGAGCCGGCCTGTGATGACGATGCGGCGCAAGCCGTCGCTGATTTCCTGGAATTCGATGGGCATGGTGGTCCTCGTCTGAATCGGGGTGGGCGAGCGGGCCGCTGTGCTTGGCAGCGGCCTTGGATCATAGGCGAGCAGCGCGCGTCCCAGTGTGACGGGATGCCTGCCGCCAACCCCTAATCCACCGCCTTGATCATGTCTTCAACAACCTTCTTCGCGTCGCCAAACACCATCATCGTCTTGTCCATGTAGAACAGTTCGTTGTCCAGGCCCGCGTAGCCCGAGGCCATGGAGCGCTTGTTGACGATGACGGTCTTGGCCTTGTACGCCTCGAGGATGGGCATGCCGTAGATCGGGCTGCCCTTGACGTGCGCGGCGGGGTTCACCACGTCGTTGGCGCCCAGGATGATGGCCACGTCGGCCTGGCCGAATTCGCCGTTGATGTCTTCCATCTCGAAGACCTGGTCATAGGGCACCTCGGCCTCGGCCAGCAGCACGTTCATGTGGCCCGGCATGCGCCCGGCCACCGGGTGGATGGCGTACTTCACCGTGATGCCTTTTTCGGTGAGCTTGGCGGCGAGCTCCTTGACCGCGTGCTGTGCACGCGCCACGGCCAGGCCGTAGCCCGGCACGATGACCACGGTCTCGGCATTGCCGAGCACGAAGGCGGCATCGTCGGCGCTGCCGCTCTTGACCGGCCGCGCTTCGGCCTTGGCGCCTGCGGGACCGGCGGCCTCACCGCCAAAGCCGCCCAGGATCACGCTGATGAACGAGCGGTTCATCGCCTTGCACATGATGTAGCTGAGGATGGCGCCCGACGAGCCCACCAGACTGCCAGCGATGATCAGCATGGCGTTGTTGAGGCTGAAACCGATGCCCGCGGCCGCCCAGCCCGAGTAGCTGTTGAGCATGGACACCACCACCGGCATGTCGGCACCGCCGATCGGGATGATGATGAGCACGCCCAGCACAAAGGCCAGCGCCAGCATCGCGAAAAACGCGGGCCAGCTGCCGGTGAACATGAAGGTCAGACCCAGACCCATCATGAGCAACCCGAGCGCCCCGTTGAGCGGGTGCTGGCCGGCGAACTGCACCGGCGCGCCCTGGAACAGCCTGAACTTGTAGCGCCCGCTCAGCTTGCCAAAGGCGATGACCGAGCCGCTGAAGGTGATGGCGCCAATGGCCGCGCCCAGGTACAGCTCGAGCCGGTTGCCTGCGGGAATGGGCTCGCCCCTGGAGACGATGCCAAACGCATGCGGCTCGGCCACCGCCGCCACCGCGATGAACACCGCGGCCAGGCCGATCATGCTGTGCATGAAGGCCACCAGCTCGGGCATCTTGGTCATCTCGACGCGCTTGGCCATCAACGAGCCGATGGCACCGCCCACCACCAGCGCGGCCAACACATAGGCCAGACCACCCGCCGTGCTGCCCGCGGGCTGCGCGTTGATCAGCTTGACGATCAACGCGGCGGTGGTCAGCACGGCGATGGCCATGCCGCACATGCCAAACAGGTTGCCGCGGATCGAGGTGGTGGGATGGCTCAGGCCCTTGAGTGCCTGGATGAAGCACACGCTGGCCACGAGGTACAGCAAGGTGACAAGGTTGAGGCTCATTCGGCGCTCCCGGCGGCCGGTGCCTTTTTCTCTTTCTTCTTGAACATCTCGAGCATGCGCCGCGTGACGAGGAAGCCGCCGAACACGTTCACCGCCGCCAGCGCCACGGCCAGCACGCCCATGGTCTGACCGAGCACGGTCTCGGTGAGCGCGGCGGCGAGCATGGCACCGACGATCACGATGGCAGAAACCGCATTGGTCACGGCCATCAGCGGCGTGTGCAGCGCAGGCGTGACGGTCCACACCACGTGGTAGCCCACATAGATGGCCAGCACGAAGATGATCAGGTTGGTGAGGGTGGGCGAGATGATGTCCATGACAGGTTCCTTCAGGTTCGCTTGACGACGCCGCCTTGCGTCATCAAACAGGCAGCCACGATGTCGTCGTCCATCGGCACGACCAGCGTGCCTTCCTTGCTGATCACCAGCTTGAGGAAGTCGAGCACGTTGCGCGCATACAGCGCCGAGGCATCGGCGGCCACGCGTGCGGGCAGGTTGGTTTCGCCCACGATGGTCACGCCGTGCACCACCACCGTCTGGTCGGCCTGCGACAAGGGGCAGTTGCCACCGACGCCATCGGGGCCACGGCCGGCTGCGATGTCGACGATGACCGAGCCGGGCTTCATGGCCTTGACCATGTCTTCGGTGATGAGCGTGGGCGCGGCGCGCCCGGGGATCAGCGCGGTGGAAATCACCACATCGGCCGCTGCCACGCGCTTGGCGACCTCGAGTTTTTGCCGCTCGAGCCAGCCTGGCGGCATCGGCCGGGCGTAGCCGCCCACACCCACGGCGGCCTCGCGTTCCTCGTCGGTCTCGAAGGGCACGTCGATGAACTTCGCGCCGAGTGATTCGACTTGCTCCTTGGCAGCGGGACGCACATCGCTGGCCTCGATCACCGCACCAAGACGCTTGGCGGTGGCAATCGCCTGCAAGCCGGCCACGCCCACGCCCAGGATCACCACGCGAGCGGCCTTCACCGTGCCGGCGGCGGTCATCAGCATCGGAAAGAAGCGCTGGTATTTGTCGGCCGCGATCATCACCGCCTTGTAGCCGGCGATGTTGGCCTGCGAGCTGAGCACGTCCATGCTCTGGGCTCGCGTGGTGCGCGGCGCGGCCTCCAGCGCAAAGCTGGTCAGGCCCGCGGCGGCGATGCGCTGCAGAGCGGCGGCATCGAAGGGATTGAGCATGCCCACCAGCGCCGCGCCGCTGTGCATCAAAGCTATTTCGTTGTCGAGCGGCGCACGCACCTTGAGCACCATCTCGCAGCCGAAGGCTGTGGCGGCGTCGGTGATCTCGGCGCCGACAGCGGCGTAGGCGTCGTCGGTGGCGCTGGCCGCCACGCCGGCACCGCTCTGGATGCGAACGGTGTGGCCCAAGGCCTTGAGCTTCTTGGCGGTTTCTGGCGTGACGGCCACCCGCGTTTCGCCCAGCGCGGTTTCAAGTGGAACCCCAATCAGCATGAAAGCGTCCTCCGTCGGGCTCGCGCGCACAGGCTGCGCAGACCCCTGATCCAGCAAAAACCGTGCAGCTTACACAAACAACTGCGGTGCCGGGTTCGGCGACCGCGCGCCGCTACCATTCCCGGCCATGAGCAATCGCTGGAAACCCCATGTCACCGTGGCCGCAGTGATCGAGCGAGACGGTCGATTCCTGCTGGTCGAGGAGCACACGCCCGAAGGCCTGAGGCTGAACAACCCAGCCGGCCATCTCGATCCGGGCGAGTCACCGCAAGAAGGCGTGGTGCGCGAGGTGCTCGAGGAAACCGCTTGCGTGTTCACGCTGCAGTCGCTGGTCGGCGTGTACCTCGGCCGCTTCCAGCGGCCGGCGCGCCACGAAGACATCACGTACTTGCGCATGGCATTTTCGGGCACGGTGGGCGAGCGGCTGGCCGGTCGCCGGCTCGACCACGGCATCGTGCGCACGCTGTGGATGAGTCTGTCCGAGCTGCGCGCGTGCCCCGAGCGCCATCGCAGCAGCATGGTGCTGCAATGCATCGAAGACCACGCGGCCGGGCGCTGTTATCCGCTCGAGCTCATCGACACCCACCCGAGCGTCTACGAGCCGGAAATCAAGGCATGAGCACCCCGCGCCGGCGCGTGGTCGTGGGCTTGAGCGGCGGCGTCGATTCGGCGGTCAGCGCGCACCTGCTCAAGCAGCAGGGGCACGAGGTGATCGGCGTGTTCATGAAGAACTGGGAAGACGACGACACCAGCGCCGATGCGGCCGACGGCGGCACCAGTTACTGCTCGTCGCGACAGGATTTTCTCGATGCGGCCTCGGTGGCCGACGTGATCGGCATCGAGCTCGAGCACGTGAACTTCGCCGCCGACTACAAGGACCGTGTGTTCGCCGACTTCCTGCGCGAGTACCAGGCCGGCCGCACGCCCAACCCCGATGTGCTGTGCAACGCCGAGATCAAGTTCAAGGCCTTCCTCGACCATGCGATTCGGTTGGGCGCCGAATGCATTGCCACCGGCCACTACGCCCGGGTGCGTGAGCGCGCAGGCCGCTTCGAACTGCTCAAGGGGCTCGATCCGCTCAAGGACCAGAGCTACTTTTTGCACCGGCTGAGCCAGGCGCAATTGGCCAAGACGCTGTTTCCGGTGGGCGAGCTGCCCAAGACCGAGGTGCGCCGCATCGCCACCGAGATCGGCCTGCCCAACGCCAAGAAGAAAGACAGCACCGGCATCTGCTTCATCGGCGAGCGGCCGTTTCGCGAGTTCCTCAACCGCTACCTGGCGCACACACCAGGCCCGATCAAGGACGACCGCGGCCGCGTGATCGGCGAGCACGTGGGCCTGAGTTTTTACACGCTGGGCCAGCGCAAGGGCATCGGCATCGGCGGCATCAAGCCGCGTGGCGCGGCACGCGGCGGCAGCGATCACGAGCCGTGGTTCACCGCCCGCAAGGACATGGCGAGCAACACGCTGTACGTGGTGCAAGGCCACGACCATCCCTGGCTGCAGTCACCGGCGCTGGTGGCCGAGGACGCCAGCTGGGTCGCCGGCCAGCCACCGGCCGCAGGCACCCAGGGCACCCTGGGCGCCAAGACGCGCTATCGGCAAGCCGATGCGCCTTGCGAGCTGTCGGCCGCCACGGCGGATGACGCTGTGACCGGGGCCTTCGAGTTGCGCTTTGCCAGCCCGCAATGGGCGGCCACACCGGGCCAATCGGCCGTGCTCTACGACGGCGAGGTTTGCCTCGGTGGTGGCGTGATCGCCCGAACCGAAGCCCTTTGACGCGCCCGCCGCCAGGCCGATCGGCCTGCGAGCGCACGACGACGCATTCAAGTTGGCTGCCAGCAGGCCGAAACCAAACGGACAGTCGCAGTCAGATGGTTGCGGCGTTTTCCTGTTGGCCGTGTTCTCAGCGCTGTTGCCCATGATCTGCTTCGCCCCTTCTCGAACCCACGCCTGCTCCTGGCTGCTTGCCGCACTGGGGTGCCTCTGCGGCGCATCGCAGGCGGCGGTCGTGCGCATCAACGTGAGCGATGCCGCCGGCAGCCCTTTGCCCCAAGCGGTGGTGCTGCTCGAACCGGTGTCGGCCAAGCTGAGCGTCAAACCCATGCCCACCGTCGAGGTCTCTCAGCTCAAGCGGCAGTTCCGTCCGCAGGTCACGCTGCTGACCGTGGGCACGCCGGTGGTGTTCTCCAACTTCGACACCGTCAGGCACCACGTGTATTCGTTTTCGCCGGCCAAGACCTTCGAACTCAAGCTCTATGCAGGCGTGCCCAACCAGCCGGTGGTGTTTGACAAGCCGGGCGTGTCCATCGTCGGCTGCAACATCCACGACCAGATGGCCGCCTGGATCGTGGTGGCCGACACCCCGCTGCACGGGCTGAGCGACGCCCAAGGCCAGGTGCGCATCGACACGGTGGCTGCAGGCAACTACCGCATGTGGGTCTGGCATCCGGGGCTGCCGGCGCTTGCCGATGGCGTGGTGACCCGCCTCACCGTGGGTCAGGCGGACCTGGATCAACCTGTACAGCTGAGCGCGCTCGCCGCGCCGCTGACTTCCAAACCATGAACGCTTTGCGACATCTCATCAACACCTCGCTGCGCGCGCGCATCGTGGCGGTGTTTCTCGGTCTCTTGCTCGTGGTGCAGCTCGCAGGCTTCACCGCCATTCGGGCCAGCCTGTCGAGCCACGCGCAAAGCGAGCTGCCGCAGCGCCTGGGCGTCGGCGACCGCGTGCTGCAAAGCCTGCTGGCGCAACGCGCGCAAAAGCTGACGGAAGGTGCACGGCTGCTGTCAGCCGACTACGGCTTTCGCGAAGCGATTCACTCCAACGACCGCGACACCATCGTCTCGGTGCTCGAGAACCACGGCCAGCGCATCGGTGCCACGCAGGTGGCGCTTTACAGCGCAGACCTGGCGCTGCGCGCTTCCACCGGTGAGCCGCTGGACAGCGTGGACGCGCTGGCACGCCGCCTGTGGATCACCGCCAGCGCGCCAGGCGCATCCGCCGATTCACCGCCCAGCGAAATCGCGCTGCTCGCCGGTCAGCCGTATCAGTTCGTGATGGCACCGGTGCGCGCGCCGGTGGTCGTCGGCTGGGTGCTGATGGGCTTTGCCATTGACGCCCAGCTCGCCACCGACATGCAATCGCTCGCGGCGGCCCAACTGACGCTGCTGAGTCGATCGGGCCCGCAAGAGCCGTGGCGCGTTCAGCTCTCGAGTCTGCCGACCCGTCAGGCGAGCGACCTGGCGCTCACCGCATGGGCTGCGCAGCCGGCCCACCCGGGCATGACCACCGTGAGCGTCGACAACGAAGACATCGGCACGCATGCGCAGTGGCTGTCGGGCAGCTCGGCGTCGGGCGCAGGCGTGGTGGCGCTGACCTCGCTGTCGGTGGATGAAGCCACACAGTTGCCGCACGATTTGCAGTGGGCCTTGCTGGCGATCACGCTGTTGAGCTGCGCGGCGTTTGCCGTGGGCAGCGCCTTCACCGCCAACCGGGTCACCCGGCCGCTGCAGCGCCTGGCCGCGGCCGCCGACCGTCTGGGATCGGGCGACTACGACACGCCGATGGGCATCGACTCGCAAAGTGACGAAGTCGGCCAACTGGCCCATGCCTTCGAGCGCATGCGCGTCAACGTGGCGGGGCAGAAGGACGAGATCCTCAAGCTCGCCTACTGGGATTCGCTGACCGGGCTGCCCAACCGGGCGCAGTTTCGCGACGCCTTGCGCGCTGCCGTGGCGGCCGCGCAGGATGCAGGGCCGGTGCATGCGTCGGTGGCGGTGCTGATGCTCGACCTCGATCGCTTCAAGCAGGTCAACGACGTGCTCGGCTACCGCTTCGGCGATCTGGTGCTGGCGGCCGTGGGCGAGCGGCTGTCGCAACACGCGGTGCGCGGTGCGGACCTGATCGCGCGCATCGGCGGCGACAAGTTCGCCATCTTGCTGCACAGCGGCGATGGCGAGCTGGCCCACACCGTGGCCGAGCGCATCGGCAAGGCCTTCGATGTGCCTCTCACGCTGGAAGAACACACCATCGACATGGGCGCGAGCATCGGCATCGCCTGCTGGCCGCAGCATGCCGCCGACGCCGATGTGCTGCTCAGCCGCGCCGAAATCGCGATGTACGCCACCAAGCGGCATGGCGGTGGCGTGCTGCTGTACGACCCGACGCTCGACGCTTCCAGCTCGAAAACGCTGTCGCTGCTCACCGAGCTGCGCGCGGCCATCAGCGAAGGGCAGTTGCGCTTGTACCTGCAGCCCAAGCTGTCGCTGGACACAGGCAAGGTGGTCGGCGCCGAGGCGCTGGTGCGCTGGCAGCACCCGCAGCGCGGGCTGGTGCCGCCGCTGCAATTCATCCCCTTCGCCGAAAAGACCGGCTTCATCCGCCAGCTCACGCTGTGGGTGTTCGAAGAAGCCGCGCGCCACTGGCACATGCTGATGGGCGAGGGTCTGCTGATCACGCTGTCGGTGAACCTGTCCACCCGCGACCTGCTCGACCCCGAGCTGCCACAGAAATTTCAGGCGCTGCTGACTCAGCACGATGTGCCTGCCGAAGCCTTCTGCCTCGAGATCACCGAGAGCGCGATCATGGACGACCCGCAGCGCGCCCAAGCCACGCTCGAGCGGCTGCATGCCATGGGGTTCTCGCTGTCCATCGATGACTTCGGCACCGGTTACTCCTCGCTGGCCTATCTGAAGAAGCTGCCGGTCGACGAGTTGAAGATCGACCAGTCCTTCGTCAAGAACATGGAGACCGATGGCGACGACGCCAAGATCGTGCGCTCGACCGTCGAGCTGGCCCACAACCTCGGTCTGAGCGTGGTGGCCGAGGGCGTCGAGAACGAGGCCGTGTGGCTGCTGCTGCGCGAGCTCGGCTGCGATCAGGCCCAGGGCTATCACATGGGCCGCCCCATGCCCGCCGGCGCCTTCTCGGAGTGGAGCGTCGGCTGGCAGGCCGGTCGGCTGCCGGCCAGCAGCAACCCCTCGCTGCGGCTGCACTGAGCGGCGCGGCGGCCCCGCGCGCGATAGCGAGACAATGCGGGTAATCCCGTGCCGCGCTTGTCGCAGCCGCCCTCGCGTCAGCGATCCCGCCATGTCGATCACCCACTTGAACAACCCGTGGCGCCGTCTGCGCTGCACGCTGCTCACCGCCTTGCTGGCTTGCCCGTTCGCGCAGGCTGCTCCGCGCTTCGAAGACACCATGGCGCAGCGTGTGCAGGCGTGCACCACGTGCCACGGCGCGCAGGGTCGCGCCACGCCCGATGGCTACCAGCCGCGGCTGGCCGGCAAGCCGGCCGGCTATCTTTTCCACCAGCTGCTCAACTTTCGCGAAGGCCGCCGCGACTACGGGCCGATGACCTCGCTGGTCGACCCGCTGAGTGACGCCTATTTGCAAGAGGTCGGCGAGTACTTTGCCTCTCTCGATGTCGCTTACCCGCCGCCGCAAGCGCCCACCGCCACACCAGCCACGCTGCGCCGCGGTGAGCAACTGGTGCGCCAAGGCGATGCGTCCAGAGCCATCCCGGCGTGCCAGCAATGCCATGGCGAGACGATGATGGGCGTGGCACCTGACATTCCCGGCTTGCTGGGGCTGCCGCGCGACTACCTCAACGCCCAGCTCGGCGCCTGGCGCAGCGGCAAGCGCCATGCCCAGGCCCCCGACTGCATGGCGCAAGTCGCCATCAGCCTGAGCGCCGACGACATCGATGCCCTGTCTCAATGGCTGGCCGCGCAAGCGGTCCCTGCCCATGCCAAGCCGATGCCCGAGTGGCCTGCGGCTCGCAAGATGCCGCTGCCGTGCGGCGGTGTGTCCGTCGAGGCCGCACCGGTCGCTGGATCGAAGATGGGGTCATCGCGATGAGCGCGCGCCTGAAGTTGCTGGCGTTCGCGCTGCTCGCCCTGGGCGCGCTGGCTGCCGCCGTGGTCATGCTCAATGTGCGTGGAGAGGGTGATCTGAGCGACGAGATCGCCGCCACCGCCGCGCCGCCGGCCGGCTGGCGCGCCACCGACGAGGTCATCGCACGCGGAGCCTATCTGGCACGCGCAGGCAACTGCCAAGCCTGCCACAGCGCGCGCGGCGGCGAGCCCTATGCGGGCGGGCGCGCCATTGAAACGCCCTTTGGCACCGTCTTCAGCTCGAACCTGACGCCCGACGCCGAACACGGTCTGGGCCGCTGGTCGGCGCCGCAGTTCTGGCGCGCGATGCATCATGGCCGCTCGGCCGACGGGCGGCTGCTCACGCCGGCCTTTCCGTACGACAACACCACGCTGATCAGCCGCGCCGACTCGGATGCGCTGTACGCCTACCTGCGCAGCCTGGCCCCGGTGGCGCAGGCGGTGCGGCCGCATGAGCTGCGCTTTCCGTTCAACACCCAGGCGGCGCTGGCGGTGTGGCGCGCGTTGTATTTCGAGCCGCGCGAATTCCAGGCCGATGCCAGCCAGTCGGCCGACTGGAACCGCGGCGCCTACCTGGTGCAGGGGCTGGGGCACTGCAACGCCTGCCACGCCTCGCGCAACGCGCTGGGTGCCACGCACGGGCCGCTCGATCTGGGCGGCGGCTTGATCCCGGTGCACAACTGGTACGCGCCCTCGCTGGCCGACAGCCGCGAAGCGGGCGTGGCTGACTGGGACCGCGCCGAGATCGTCGCGCTGCTGAAGACGGGCGCCGTCAACCGCGCGAGCGGTCTGGTCACCGCCTCAGGCCCGATGGGCGAGGTGGTGCTGCGCAGCACGCAGCACCTGAGCGATGCCGATCTGGGTGCGATGGCCGCCTACCTGCAAACGCTGGGCGCACGCGCCGATGCGAATCAAGCCGCCGCCGTGCCCGAAGCCAAGCGCGTCAAGCCCAATGCCCGGGGCGAAAAGCTCTATGCCGATCACTGCGCCGCCTGCCATGGCGAACGTGGCGAAGGCGTGCCGGGTGCCTACGCGCCGCTGGCCGGCAACCGCGCGGTGACGATGCCCATGCCCGCCAACCTGGTGCGCATCGTGCTCGAAGGCGGCTTCGCACCAGACACCCCGGGCCACCCTCGGCCCTTCGGCATGCCGCCTTTCGGCCAGACGCTGGACAACGAAGACATTGCCGCACTGCTCACCCACGTTCGCGCAAGCTGGGGCAATCAGGGCTCAGCGGTCTCGGCGTTGCAGGTGAACCGCTATCGGGGAACCGGGCGCTGAGCCTTCGTCAGGCTCTGACACCTCCAGGCGATCAAAACGGAATGTCGTCGTCCATGTCGTCAAAGCCGGTGGCTGGCTTGGCGGCGGGCTTGGGCGGTGCGGGGCGCGGGGCCGGGGCGGCACTGCGGGCAGGCGCCGGGGCACGGGCTTCGCTGCGGTCGCCGCGGTCTGCGTAGTCATCGCCTGAATCGCCACCGCCCATGCCTTCACGGCCGCCCAGCAGCTGCATGTTGTCGGCAATGATCTCGGTGGTGTAGACGTCCTTGCCTTCCTTGTCTTGCCACTTGCGCGTCTTCAGGCGGCCTTCGAAGTAGACCGGGCGGCCTTTTTTCAGGTACTCGCCGGCGATTTCGGCCAGGCGGTCGTAGCAGACAACGCGGTGCCATTCGGTTTCTTCGACCTTGTCGCCGCTGGTCTTGTCCTTCCAGTTGCGGGTGGTGGCCACGCTGACGTTGCAGATCGCGCTGCCGTTGGGCGTGTAGCGCACTTCGGGGTCGCGGCCCAGGTTGCCGATGAGGATGACTTTGTTGATCGAGGCCATGGGGCGAGCTCCGGTGTGACTGTGGGGTGCCAAAGATTATCGGGCTCGGCGTTGCCAGGGGGGCAGCAGGACGGGTCCCACTTCGGCGGCGCGACCGCACTCGACCCTTACCATCGTCTGCCATGCCGTCAGAGTGCCCATGACCCCCGATCCCCGCGATTTTCAAAAGACGGCCTCCCCCGCCACAGCGACCGCACCCTCACCCACCGAGCGCACGGCGCTGTCGGTGCTGCAAACGGTGTTCGGCTACCCCGCCTTTCGCGATGCGCAAGCCGCCGTGATCGAGCAGGTGTGCACCGGTGGCGATGCGCTGGTGCTGATGCCCACGGGGGGCGGCAAGAGCCTGTGCTACCAGGTGCCGGCCATCGTGCGGCACCGCGGCGATCGCGGCGTGGCCATCGTGGTCAGCCCGCTGATCGCGCTGATGCACGACCAGGTGGGTGCGCTCGAAGAAGCCGGCGTGCACGCGGCGTGCCTCAACTCCAGCCTGAGCTCAGAAGACGCCCAGCGCATCGAGCGCGAAATGATGGGCGGTCGTCTGGTGCTGCTGTACGCCGCGCCCGAGCGCATCACCACGCCGCGCTTTCTGGCGCAGCTCGATTCGCTCGACGAGCGCGGGCTGCTCAGCCTGTTCGCCATCGACGAAGCTCATTGCGTGAGCCAGTGGGGTCACGACTTTCGCGAAGACTACCTCTCGCTCAATGTGCTGCACGAGCGCTACCCCGGCGTGCCGCGCATTGCGCTGACCGCCACCGCCGACGAGCTCACGCGCGCCGACATCATCGAGCGGCTGCAGCTGCAAGACGCGCGCATCTTCATCAGCAGCTTTGACCGGCCCAACATCCGCTACGCCATCGTCGAAAAGGACAACGCGCGCGCGCAGCTGCTGCGCTTCATCCACGACGAGCACGAGGGCGACGCCGGCATCGTCTACTGCCAGTCGCGCAAGAAGGTCGACGAGACGGCCGCCTGGCTGGTCAGCGAAGGCATCAGCGCGCTGCCGTACCACGCGGGGCTCGACGCCAATGTGCGCCGTCACCACCAGGACCGCTTCCTGCGCGAAGACGGGCTGGTGATGGTGGCCACGATTGCCTTCGGCATGGGCATCGACAAGCCCGACGTGCGCTTTGTGGCGCACCTGGATCTGCCCAAGAACATCGAGAGCTACTACCAGGAGACCGGACGCGCCGGGCGCGACGGCCTGCCCGCCAATGCGTGGATGACCTACGGCCTGGCCGATGTGGTCAATCAGCGCCGCATGATCGACGAGAGCCCGGCCGGCGAGGACTTCAAGCGCGGCCAGATCGGCAAGCTCGAAGCGCTGCTCGCGCTGGCCGAGGCGCACGACTGCCGGCGCATTCGCTTGCTGACCTACTTCGGCGAGGTGCAAGACACCACCGACGGCGCCCAGGCGCGCTACCGCTGCGGCAACTGCGACAACTGCATCAACCCGCCGGCGACCTGGAACGCCACCGACGCGGCACGCAAGGCGCTCAGCTGCGTCTACCGCTTTCACCAGAACGGCGGCCAGCGCTTTGGCGCCGGCCATCTGATCGACGTGGTGCGCGGCAAGGTCAGCGACAAGGTGAGTCAGTACAACCACCAGTCGCTGTCGACCTTTGGCATCGGCGCCGATGTGAGCGACGCCCAGTGGCGCGCGGTGCTGCGCCAGCTGATCGCGCTGGGCCACCTGCGCACCGGGGGCGAGTACCACACGCTGGAGCTGACCGAGGGCTCGCGCGCCGTGCTGCGCGGCGATGTGCAACTGCTGCTGCGCGAGGCCAGCGCAGCGGCGGCCGGCGCCAAACGCGCTCGCTTCGGCTCGCGCTCGACCACGGCCAAGGCGCCGCCGGTGCCGCTCGACGACGAGGCCACCGAGCGCTTCGCCGCGCTCAAGGCCTGGCGCGCCGAGGTGGCGCGCGAACACAACCTGCCGGCGTATGTGGTGTTCCAGGACCGCACGCTGGCCGAGATGGCACGCACGCAGCCGCAATCGCTCGATGAACTCGCACAGATCAGCGGTGTGGGGGCCAAGAAACTCGAGGCCTATGGCAGCGAGATATTGAGGGTCATGTCGGGCTGAACCCTGCCATGCGCCGGGCGCAGCGAGGTCTAAACTCGTCCGACAAGATGGCTCCACAAGAAAGCACCATGGTGATCAGACAAACCCTGAGGCCCAGACTTCCCCATCCCCTGCGCCCTTGCCTGATGGTGCTCGCCGGTCTCTGGCTGGCAGGCAGCGCGCATGCGCAAGCAAGCCAGGACACGGGCAGCAGTGGCAACTCATGGACCATGGCCGTCGAGAACGACCTGTTCGCCGGCAGCCAGCGCGATGCCGACTACACCGGCGGCTTCCTGTTCACGCTGTCGGGGCCAACGGCCTCAAGCGCCTGGCTCTCGCTCGACCGCGTGCTCGGCGCCATCGACAGCCTGTGGCTGCCCAACCGCGGCTCGGACCCCTCGTCCAAGGCAGGCCTGCAATTCGGGCTGCAGGCATGGACGCCGAACGACACCGACAGCAGTGCGCCGATCTACGACGACCGCCCCTATGCCAGCCTGGTCTCGTGGACCAGCACGCGCATGACGGTGGGCTCGGACTCGCAGCCTGCGTACGCGTCTTCGCTGACCATCGGATTGCTGGGGGCCAACTTCGCCGAAGATGTGCACAAGGAGACGCACAAGCTGTTTGGCAGTGGCAGCACGCCCCAGGGCTACGACCACCAGATCTCTGACGGTGGCGAGCCGACCCTGATGTACGCGCTGCGCCGCCAGGCACTGCTCGGCGCCAGCCGCGTGGGCGGCATGAGCACCGACTTCAAGTGGGGCGTCGGCGGCAGCCTGGGCTACATCACCGAAGCCACGCTGTCGGCATCGGGTCGCATCGGTCGGTTCTCGACACCCTGGTGGTCGATGGCCTCCGAAAACACCGCCTACTTCGCGCCCCGCGGCAGCGCCGGAGACCTGTACCTGTCGTACGGCGTCAACGGCAAGCTGCGCGGCTACAACGTGCTGCTGCAAGGGCAGTTCCGGCGCTCCGACGTGACCTTCAACACCGACGAGGTCGAGCCGCTGATCGGCGAGGGCTGGTTCGCCGTCACCTGGGGCATCACCAACTCGTGCACGCTGTCCTACCTGATGCGCTACCAGACGGCAGACATCAAGCGCGGCACAGGTTCCAGAGACTACGGCAGCGGTGGCGTCTACTTCGACTACGGGTACTGAGCTTCCTGGGCCGGCAGCCAACACGAATTCCATACGAGTTCGTGGGGCCCGCACCCACAACCTGAAGAACATCGACCTCGACATCCCGCGCAACCAGCTGGTGGTCATCACCGGGCTGAGCGGCTCGGGCAAGTCGAGTCTGGCGTTTGACACCCTGTATGCCGAGGGCCAGCGACGCTATGTCGAAAGCCTGAGCGCCTACGCGCGGCAGTTCCTGCAGCGCATGGACAAGCCCGATGTCGACGTGATCGAAGGGCTCAGCCCGGCCATCAGCATCGAGCAGAAGGCGACCTCGCACAACCCGCGCTCCACCGTGGGCACGGTCACCGAGATCCACGATTACCTGCGGCTGCTGTACGCGCGTGCCGGCACGCCGTTCTGCCCCGACCACCACATCGCGCTGCAAGCTCAAAGCGTGAGCCAGATGGTCGACGCCACGCTGGCATTGCCTGAAGCCACCCGGCTGATGGTGCTCGCGCCCGTGGCTCGCGATCGCAAGGGCGAATTCACCGAGCTGTTTGCCGCCATGCAGGCGCAAGGCTTCGTGCGCTTTCGCGTCGATGGCGTCACGGTGGAGGCGACCGACCTGCCCACACTGAAGAAGAACGACAAGCACGACATCGACGTGGTGATCGACCGAATCAAGGTCAGCCACGACGCGGCCAGCGGCCTGGCGCAACGCCTGGCCGAGAGTTTCGAGGCCGCACTGCGCATTGCCGACGGGCGCGCGATGGCCTGCGAGATGGACAGCGGCCGCGAGCACCTGTTTTCGAGCCGCTTCGCCTGCCCGGTGTGCCGCTACTCGCTGGCCGAGCTCGAGCCGCGGCTGTTCTCGTTCAACTCGCCGCAAGGCGCGTGCACCACCTGCGACGGCCTGGGTCAGGTCACCGCCTTCGATCCGCAGCGGGTGGTCGGCTTCCCCAGCCTGAGCCTGGCCAGCGGTGCCATCAAGGGCTGGGACCGGCGCAACAGCTACACCTTCTCGCTGATCGAGGCGGTGGCCAGGCACTGCAGCTTCGACGTCGAAACCCCGTTCGAGGCCCTGCCTGCGGCCGTGCAACACACGCTGCTGCACGGCTCGGGTGATGAGCCCATCGCCTTCACCTACAGCGCCGACAGCATGGGCCGCGAGGGCGAGGCCAAGCCGCGCAGCGTCAAGCGCAAGCACCCCTTCGAAGGCATCATCCCGGCGTTCGAGCGGCGCTACCGCGAAACCGATTCGCCACAGGTGCGCGAAGACCTGGCGCGCTACCAGAACGCCAAGCCCTGCCCCGATTGCCAGGGCAGCCGGCTGCGCCGCGAAGCGCGGCATGTGTTCTTGCAGCCCGCCGGCGCAGCGGCTGACTCGCCCGGCGAGCCGATCTTCCGCGTCGAGCACATGACGCTCGACAAGGCGCGCGATTACTTCGATGGCCTGCAGCTGCAAGGCGCCAAGGCGGCGATTGCCGACAAGGTGATTCGCGAGATCCGCTCGCGGCTGAAGTTCCTCAACGACGTGGGCCTGAACTACCTCAGCCTCGACCGCGGCGCCGACACGCTCAGCGGTGGCGAGGCGCAGCGCATCCGACTGGCCTCACAGATCGGCTCGGGGCTGACCGGCGTGATGTACGTGCTCGACGAGCCCAGCATCGGCTTGCACCAGCGCGACAACGAGCGGCTGATCGGCACGCTGCGCCACCTGCGCGACATCGGCAACAGCGTGCTGGTGGTCGAGCACGACGAAGACGCCATCCTCGCCGCCGACCACGTGATCGACATGGGCCCGGGCGCCGGCGTGCATGGTGGTCGGGTGATGGCGCAGGGCACGCCAGCCGACGTGGCCGCGAATCCCGACTCGCTGACCGGGCGCTACCTCGCGCGCGCGCTGCGCATCGCGGTGCCGGCACGCCGGCCGTGGCACGGCACGAGCGCCCAGGCGAGCGTGCTTCGCATCGTCAACGCACGCGGCAACAACCTCAAGCGCGTGAGCGTGGACATCCCGGTGGGCCTGTTCACCTGCGTGAGCGGCGTGTCGGGTTCGGGCAAGAGCACGCTCATCAACGACACGCTGCACGCGGCGGCCGCGCGCAAGCTGCACCACAGCCACGCCGAGGCCGCGCCGCACGAGAACATCGAGGGCCTGGACGCCTTCGACAAGGTCATCAACGTCGACCAAAGCCCGATCGGCCGCACACCGCGCAGCAACCCGGCCACCTACGTGGGCCTGTTCACCGCGATCCGCGATCTGTTCGCCGAGATGAACACCGCTCGCGAACGCGGCTGGGGCCCCGGGCGCTTCAGCTTCAACGTGGCCGGTGGGCGCTGCGAAGCCTGCGAAGGCGACGGCGTGATCAAGGTCGAGATGCACTTCCTGCCCGACGTCTACGTGGCCTGCGATGCGTGCGGCGGCAAGCGCTACAACCGCGAGACGCTCGAGGTGCTCTACAAGGGCAAGAACATCACCGAGGTGTTGGCGCTGACCGTGGAAGACGCGCACGCGCACTTTGCCGCCGTGCCCGTCATCGCCCGGCGGCTGCAAACCCTGCTCGATGTGGGGCTGGGCTACATCCGGCTCGGCCAGAGTGCGACCACGCTGTCAGGCGGCGAGGCGCAGCGCGTGAAGCTCGCGCTCGAGCTCAGCAAGCGCGACACCGGGCGCACGCTGTACATCCTGGACGAACCCACCACCGGCTTGCACTTCGCCGACATCGACTTGCTGCTGCGCGTGCTGCACCAGCTGCGCGATGCGGGCAACACCATCGTGGTGATCGAGCACAACCTCGACGTCATCAAGACCGCCGACTGGGTCATCGACATGGGCCCTGAAGGCGGCGCCGGCGGCGGTCAGGTGGTGGCTGTGGGCACACCCGAAGACGTGGCGGCCAACCCGGCCAGCCACACAGGACGCTATCTGGTGCCGCTGCTCCAGCCGCGCTGAACAAACCCGAGCGCCCATGAAAAAAGCCGGTGCGATGCACCGGCTTTTTCTTTGAAGCAGCGCTGGTGCGCTGCACGCTTGCCCTCGGCAATCAGCTGAGGTGGGCGCTGACCAGCTTGGTCATCTCGAACATCGTGACTTGCGGCTTCTTGAAGATTTCCTTCAGCTTGGCGTCGGCGTTGATGTTGGTTTTCTTGGCTGCGTCTTGCAGCTTGTGGGCCTTGATGTACTCCCACAGCTTCTTGGTGACTTCGGTGCGAGGCATCGGCGTGGCACCAATGATGGCGGCCAGTTGTGGGCTGGGCGTCACGGCCTTCATGAACGCCGCATTGGCGGTGCGCTTCTTGGCGGGAGCCGCGGTCTTGGTGGCAGGAGCCTTTTTTGCTGCAGCTGCCGTCTTTGCAGGTGCTGCCTTTTTCGCTGGTGCCGCCTTCTTGGCCGGGGCTTTCTTCGCAGTTGCCATTTGAATGTTCTCCATCACATAAGGGGTTGATGAGCCGTGCTGGCGGGGCTTCGAATGTGCCCTCGTCGTCTCAGAGCACAAGCCCAAAGAATCGTAGCCGCTGTCTCGTGCGTTGAGAAGCCTGTTTCACAGGAGAAACCCTCTTTCTTGCCCCCCGGGCCGCAGTTTTTTCGGCCCACGACCAGGCGCAGCGGCATCGCCCGGGCAAAAACGCTCGAAGAGTGGCTCGCGGGTTATTCTTCCCTCATGAAAATCATCGTTCGATGGCTGCTGCTGGCGGCCGCCTTGCTGCTGGTCGATTACCTGTACTCGGGCGTGTCCGTGAAGAGCTTTGGCGCGGCCATGATCGCCGCGCTGGTGCTGGGCCTGCTCAACTCCTTGCTGCGGCCTATCCTGGTGCTGCTCACGTTGCCGGTCACGCTGCTCACGCTGGGTTTGTTCCTGTTCGTGATCAACGCGCTGATGTTCTATTTCGCAGCCCACCTGCTCGAAGGCTTCCATGTCGACAGCTTCACCGCCGCGCTGATCGGCTCGCTGCTCTACAGCCTGTGCGGCGTGGTGATCGACACGGCGATGGAGCGGTTTTTCAGGCGCGGCGATTGACGCTTGGCCTCAGGGCCGCAGCGCAGCGGTCTTCAGGCCGGCACCGCGCACCTCGAAGCGCACCGTGTGCTCCACGCTGCCGCGGCCTGCACGCAAAACCAGTTCGTGCCGCCCGGGCCACGGCGCCCAGCTGATGCGGCTGCCCCGCCCCACCACCTTGCCGTCGAGCAGCCAGGTACCGGCTTCGCCCTCGAAGACGATCTTTTGCACCTGCGGCGGCATGTCGGGGTCCAGCGCGTAGATGCTGCCGCTGCGCGGCGAGCGGATGCCAAAGGCGCCACCCGCGATCAGCGTGGGCCGGCCGGGCGCCGGCTCGGTGCCGGCCAGTGCCAGCTCGTCACGCGACGGCTCCAGATCGGCCTCGAAGCGCGCGCGATAGCGCACCACGCCTGGCGGCAATGCAGCGCGCCTGGCAGGTGCAGCCCCGTGCAACTGCTGCATCACCACACGCCACACCGGTGCCGCGCCGCTCACGCCGCTCACGTCGTGCATGGGCTCGCCACTGGCGTTGCCGACCCACACGCCCACGGTGTAGCGGTCGCTGTAGCCGATGCACCAGTTGTCGCGCAGGTCCTTGCTGGTGCCGGTCTTCACCGCCACCGGGCCGTGCAGCGCGAGCGCGCTGTCGAGCCCGAAGGTGAGCACCCGCGCGTTGTTGTCTGACAGGATGTCGGTGACGAGATAGGTCGCCGCCGCGCTGGCCACACGCTTGGCGGGCGATCGTTTGGCCGCAGGGCGCAAGCGGGTCGGCGAGAGCACGCCGCCATGGGCCAGCGCGCGATAGGCGTTGGTCAAGGCGAGCAAGGTCACATCGGCGCTGCCCAGCGCGAGCGAATCGCCGTAGTAGCCGCCGTTCTCGGGCAGCGCCAGGCCGAACGCATTGAGCCGCGCCCACAGCGCATCGGCACCCAGCATGGCGCCCACGCGCACGGCCGGCACATTGAGGCTGGCACCCAGCGCGGTGCGCGCGCTCACCCAGCCCTTGAAGCTGCGGTCGTAGTTCTGCGGCAGGTACAGCCCCGACGCGGTGGCCAGCTGCGCGGGCGAGTCGTCGATCAGGCTGGCCGGCGTGATCAGCCGCTGCTCAAAGGCCAGCCCATAGACAAAGGGCTTGAGCGTGGAGCCGGGTTGGCGACGGGCCAGCACGCCATCGACCTGCGCCGCATCCGACAGATCACCACTGGAACCGACCCAGGCCAGCACTTCGCCGCTGGCGTTGTCGAGCACCAGCACCGCGCCGTCTTCCACGTTGCGACCACCGAGCTCGGCGAGCTGCTGGCGCAGGGCTTCGCGCGCCATGCGCTGCACGGGCGCATCGATGCTGGTCGTGATGCTCGCCGGTGCGGGCTTCATGCCGGCCAGCACCTGGCGGGAAAAATGCGGCGCGAGCTGTTCGCCCAGTGCCGGCGCACCGCGCCGCGTCAGCGCGTCTTGCACCAGCGAAGCCACGCCCACGCATGACGCACCTTGCGCTTGCAGCACCCCGCAGCTGCGTTGCGTGACCACCGCAGCGCTGGCGTTCGGGCCGCGCAGCAGCGCTGCGGCGACGGCGGCCTCGAGGGTGTCGAGCCCGCTGGCGTGCTTGGCGAACAGCGTTTGCGACAGCGCATTGATGCCCACCAGTTCGCCGCGCCACGGCACGCGATTGACATAGGCCTCGAGGATCTGCGACTTGCTCCAGCTCGCTTCGAGTTCGCGTGCGGTGGCGATCTGGCCGACCTTTTGCGCCACGCTGCGCCCGCCGGCGGGCCGCTGCAGATCGTCGTCGAGCAGGCCGGCGAGCTGCATCGTGAGCGTCGAAGCGCCCCGGGTGCGGGTGTTCCAGGCGTTGCTCCAGGCGCTGTGTGCGAGCGCGCCCCAGTCGACGCCGCTGTGGCGGTAGAAGTCACGGTCTTCGCTGAGCACGATGGCGTGCAGCAAGGCAGGCGACAGCTCGGACAGCGGCAGCCACGGCAGGCGGCGCACCGTCATGTCGGTGCGCAGCGTCTGGATCGGCGTGCCGTGGCGGTCGAGCAGCGTGGTGTCGGACGGCCGGTGGGCCGCACGCACCGACTCGAAACTCGGCACGGCCGCTTCGGCCGCGCCAGCCGCGCCAGCCGCCAGCAGCGACGCCAGCATCAGCCCCAGCGGCCAAGCCCGCCAGCGCGCGCACCGCAGCGTGTCGAACGGCCGCATCACGGCGCCACGTCAATCGCCGCGTTGGGCAGCTCGCCAAAGGACTCGGGCGCGTACATCGCCTCGATGCGCGTGGGCGGCAAGGCAAAGCGGCCCACGCTGTTCAGGCGCAGCGTGTACTCGAGCACATGGCGCCCGCGCGGCATGTGGGCGTAGTAGCGGCGGAAGGCCTCGACGCTGCGCTCGTCGTAGGCGACGCTGGCGCTCGACGCGGCGACATCGTCACCTGCGGCCACGACAGCAGCCGCAGCGATGGCGCTGTCGCGGCCCAGACCCGAGCCCAGCAACGCCGCGCCACCGGGCACCGGATCGCTCACCACCACCCAGCTCATGTCGGCGCGTGCGTCGATCTCCAGCCGCACGCGCAGCACATCGCCGCGCGACCAGCGCGACGGGTCCTTGCGCGACACCGCGATCAGGCTGCGCTTGACGCCGTAACCCGCGCGGATCGGCTGCGTCAAGGCCACCGCCGCCAGGCTTTGCACCGAAAGCCAGGGCGCACCACTGCCTTGCTGGCGCGCCGACAAGGTCGCTGCAGCCTCGGGCCAAGGCAGCGTGAGGGCACCGCCGTCAGGCTGCTTGGCCCAATCAAAAGTGGCTG
>Ga0247831_1000452_pt1 | contig 89249 bp, 88 predicted proteins | sample LaCruzMarch2015__9_FD_192406 | JGI IMG/M metagenome (GOLD analysis project Ga0247831, IMG submission 192406) | Freshwater microbial communities from meromictic Lake La Cruz, Castile-La Mancha, Spain - LaCruzMarch2015_1m | ecosystem: Environmental > Aquatic > Freshwater > Lake | place: Spain...
CGCGTCGAAAAGTCGAGGACGCGGTGATCGAAGGCCTTGAGCCTGATGCGGATGCTTTGATCCATATCGGTCGTATTTCCCAAGCAGGCGAACCTGCGTCCCTGTGAACCATTTCAAAGACCGGAGCCTTTCGGGGGAACCCCGTCAGGTACGCACGTTTCGCAAAAACGATCGGCCCGCGCGGTCGCCCGCGAAGGCCGTTGAAGTCCTAAGTCGCTGCAAAGAACGGTAACTCAGGTCGTTCCCGCGAACCGCGTCTGCAGTTGCCTGCACAGCCGGTCCAACAAGAGTGGGCGCTTATGACGACCGATTCCGTTTTCGTCAAGCGGACTCGGCGACCTTGCCGCTTTGAATGCAAAAGACGGCCCGGGGGGTTCCACGCTCCCGGGCCGTCTCGTTTTCGGCGAGCTAATGGGGTGGGATCAGCCGCCGATCCGGACGCGTCCGCCGCCCATGACGGACCGGGACACCGGGCCGGTCACCCGGCCGACATTGACGTCGCCGCCCCCGGCCAGGCTGGCGTCGAGGCTGGACACCGTGCCCGTGACGGTGATGTCGCCGGAACCTACGATGGCGGCCTCCAGCGATCCCGCATCGCCCTCCACATGAATGTCTCCCGAACCTGCGATGGAGGCATCAACCGAGGTCGGTCGGCCGGAGTTGACACGGATGTCACCCGAGCCGCCGATGGCCGCCTCGACCGAGCCGGTGACCGAGGCCACGATCACCGTGCCCGAACCCCCGATGGAGGCGTCCAGATCCCCGGTCGCGCCGGCCGTGATGCTGCCCGAGCCGCCGATGGCGGCTTCCAGCCGACCCGACGTGCCCGCCCGCATGTTGCCGGATCCGCCGATGGACAGGTCCATGGTTCCGGCCGTGTTGGCGATGGTCCAGTCACCGCAACCGCCGCTGGCCAGGTCGATCGAGGTCGCACCCCGGCCAACAGAGCCGTACACGGCGGCATTTTCGGATGAAACCTTCACGGCGGGGGGCATGCGCACGACGATCAGGGGGGCGGCGGACAGATTGATGCGGCCGCGTTCGCGGACCTCGACCGAGGCCCCCTCGCCCGGCTGGCGGGCGCTGGCCGGACCGCTCTGGCAGTTGCGGAAGGCGCGGCGCCCCAGCTCGCCGTCAATGCGAACCTCATCACCGACACGGGTGACGGTGGGCGTCGGCAAGCCGCCTGAGCCCGGCTCGATCTCGACGGCGATGTCAGCCCTGTCCTCGACGATGACCACCATCCGGGCGGCGGCGTGGCGGACCCTGACCTCGGTCTGCTGCGCGGCGGCCGGCGCGGCGGCGGCCAGGGTGGCGATCAGGGCCGCGGATACGGCGGTGACGGCAAGGGGGGTCTTCATGACGGGGCTACCTCTCCAGCGATGGAGCGGAACCTGACCTCGACCGTCGCCGAAGTCATTTTAACTCGACGTCATGACCTCGATTTAATCGAAGGGGCCTCAGACCCTCAGCGCCCCTGCCCCATCCTCGGCCTCGGCATCCGGAACGAAATCCCGCTCGAAATGCTCGAGCCGGCTCTTAAGGCCCCCGACCCGCCTCAGCGCCAGGGACGCTGCCCAGCGGGCCGCGAGCTCCGGCGTCGACATGCCGTCGGTGAAGCGCGGACGCCCGCCCCGGCTACGGATCACCGCATTGGTGTAGAGGGCACCGTTGCGGAACCGCGATGGCCAGGTCTGGAAATCCATCGACAGACTTACGCAGAATTTATCCAGGTTCTCGACCCGGTGCGGCGCATACAGCGGCCAGGTCAGGGCCTCGCCGGGCTCCAGATCGAGCACCTGGGCGTCCTGCTCGAACGCCAGCCTGTACGGCAGCTCCTCGGTCGTCTGACGCGCCACCACCTGTTCCATGGCGGTCTCCGGCAGGTGCGCCTCATCGCCCGGATAGACGAAGATCCGCTTTCGACCCCTCAGGTGGAACAGCACAACGCCCGCCGCGTCGAAATGATAGGGCACCCTGGCCACGGGCGACGAGATGATGAGCTGACCGGCGTTGGTCACCGCCCGCATGCCGGGATAGCCGGCCTGGATGGTCGCGAACTCCGCCATCGCGGCAGCCCACAGCGCGGAGCATCCCGCCTGCGCGTCTCTCAGATTGACCCACAGCCGCCCGCCCTGGATCGCGGCCAGCAGCTGGTCGCCCGTCAGATCGCCCCTGTCGCCCGTCCTCAGCGACACCTGACCCTCGGCGTCGTAGTCATACAGGTTGATGTCCATCAGCCGCGCCGGATAGCGGTGCAGGATCTCGGCCAGGGCCTCGTCGGTGGCGAAGCCCTTGTCGACCAGACCATGGGGATGCCTGGCGGCCTCGGCGATCGGGCCGGGATAACGGGTGCGGCGAGCGGTCAGCATGGATCGGTCTCTCAGGCGGAGGCTTGGCGGCCCGTGGCCTTCTTCACGGCGACGCCGGCTGCGGCCACGGCGCCCATCAGACGGTTGGCGGGCGTGATCTCGCAGGCCTCGATGGCGGCCCAGCGGCGTCGCACGCTGGTCCTGAGCCGCTCGGCCCGGCCCCCGCCCGCCCCGCCCAGCAGGCCCACGGCCGCGTCGGACAGCGTCGCCCCCAGCCCGGGCTTCAGCACCACGGCCTCGCGCACGCCCTGGGAGGCATTGCAGAAATATTTCTTGTAGCCCTCGCCGCCGAACCCGAAGTCAAACACCCGAAACCCGTCGGCGCAGCCCAACCGCATCGTCTCGAGCGTCAGGAGGATGCCCGGAGAGCATCGCGCGATGGCCGGCTCATAGGCCGGGAACCAGAAATGGTAGCGGTCACCCGCGTGCAGCGAGTACTCGATCGCCGTCAGTCGGTCCCCCGCCCAAAGCGCCGCCATGGACGCGCCGAAGTCGCCCTGGTGATCCATCAGGGCGTGCAGCAGGTCCCGCGTCCAGCCGCAGGCAAAGATGTCGTGGCGACCGGTTCGGGCGTACTGCTCGCGCTTCAACCCGATCAGGTGGTCCAGCAGCGCCGGATCGGTCAGGCCCGTCTCGACGCGCACCGGACCCCATTCGGCCTCCAGACTGCGACGGGCCCGTTCCTTGTCCTTGAAGTACTTTCCCCAGGTCTGGCGACGCTCGGCGTACCAGGGTTCGAACCCGTCCTCGGGGGTGATGGTCATCAGGGTCTCGCGCGGCTCGCCCACGCCGGTGGGCCCCACCCAGGCCGAGACGTTCAGGCGCGGCGCGCCCAGCAGGGCCGCCACCGTCTCCAGGGGCGGGGCCTCGCCCGGCATGGCGACAACGCCGTGATAGTCGTTCATCGGCGCGCCCAGCGGCTGGATCGCCGCGCCGCGCCGCTGGTATGGAAAGTATCCGATGGTCCGCCCGTCGCGGCTCAGGATCGCTACCGCGGCATCGGGGCTGACACGGCTTGCGATCCCGGTGAATTCGAACCGGAAATACGGGCTGGCGAGGTCCGGGTTGGCGTCGGTCATGGCGCGCCACAGGACGCGGTCCGCCAGCGTCAGCTGGTCCGCCTTCACGATCTCGACCTGCAGCGTTCCGGTCATGCCTCTCTCCGTGACGCCCTGCCCTGCAGGGGGTCCGGTCGAAGGCATAACCCCTGCGCCGTTTCGGCACGGTTCATCGACGTGGTGAAGGAAGCGTTGCCCGGGAGCAGCCAGGCAGCAGAGGCGTTGATCCTTCCGAAGGAGATCCCATGACCGACACCCCCCGAGGCCCCGGCCGCCAGTCCGAGTACGAACAGGAAAAGCCCATGGGCGACGGTGAACCGCCTCACCCGGCCAAGAAACCCGCCGGCTCGGAAGGGACCAGCAACTCGGGCAGGAGCGCCACCGACCCGGCGACCGGGGAACCGAACGACTGATCCCGGCTCGGGCAGGGACAGGGAAATGTTCGGCAGGTCGGAGCCCGTGTTGACCCGTCGGTCCCGGCATGGCCTTAGCCGCCTCCCATGTCCGTGCTCAGCCCCTCCAACCGCGCCTCGACCCGCGCGCTTCTGACACTGGCCTGGCCGGTTGTTCTGGCGCGCCTCGGCATCATGACCATGGGGCTGACCGACGCCATCGTCGTCGGCAACTACGCGAGCCGGGAGTTGGCCCTGCATTCCCTGGCATGGGCCCCGTCGTCGGTCGTTGTGACAACCGCCGTCGGCCTGCTGCTCGGCGTACAGGTCATGACCGCGCGCCTGATCGGAGAAGGCCGCCGGGCCGAGGCGGGTGCGGTGCTGCGGCGTGGCCTCGTCTATGCCGCCCGGATCGGCATCGCCTCCATGCTCGCCCTGATCGTCATCGGTCCCTGGGCCCTTGAGCAGTTGAACCTTGAAGATGGGCTCGGCTCAGCCGCCGGGCCGGCGCTGATCGTTTTCTCCCTGTCCATGCCCGCCTATCTGATCTCCGTCGCGGCACAGTTTTTTCTGGAAGCACTCGGCAAGCCCAAGCCGGGCATGATCGCCATGTGGGTGGCCAACGGCGTGAACCTGGGTCTCAACCTGCTGCTGGTGCCGGACCTTCTGGGTCTTGGGGTCGCGGGGGCAGAGGCCTCGGCCTGGGCGACGTTCTGGGCGCGAGCATCGCTGGCGGCCTTCCTGCTCATCTACATTGCGCGCCTGCCGGAAGCGCGAGCGCTTGGGATCTTCGACAGGCCCCGGCCCGATCCGGCAGCCGCACGTCGGCAGGTGACCATCGGCCTTGGCTCAGGCTCGTCCTACTTCATCGAAGTGGGGGCCTTCGCCCTGATGACCATTTTTGCCGCGCAACTCGGATCGGCCGAGACGGCTGCATGGGCGGTGGTGCTGAACATCTCCGCCATCGTCTTCATGATCCCGATGGGCATGTCCTCTGCCACCGCCGTTCTGGTCGGCCGCGCCTATGGAGCGCGGGACGCCGTGGCCGTTCTGCGCAACGGGCTGGTTGGCGTCGTCGTCGTCACCGCCCTGACCCTGGGCGTCGCCCTGAGCGTATGGCCCACCGCGCCGCTTCTGATCGCCGCCTACAATCGCGATCCCGTGCTGGCCACCATCGCCGTGCCGGCCCTCGTCCTGGCCACCCTGTTCTTCGTCGCCGACGGAATCCAGGTGGTCGCCGCCCAGGCCAATCGCGCGGCGGGCGATGTCTGGTGGCCGACGATCATGCACTTCACCGCCTATGGGGCGATCATGATGCCACTGGGGTGGTGGCTGGCGAAAGGCATGGGCGTCGATGGCCTCGTCTGGGCCGTGATCATCGCCAGTCTGGTGTCATCGACGCTGCTGACGGGCCGGTTCGTGCGGATCGCGCGTCGGCTTCAGTCGCGGGGGTTTGCGTCCTGAGACTCACTCCAGCGGCTGGATGAAGCGCAGGGTGTTGCCGTCCGGATCCTCGACATAGAATTCTCGCGTGCCCCATGTCTGGTCGACCGGGCCCTGATGGACCGGCGATTGCGGTTTTTGGATCGGGTCCAGTCCTCGCGCGCGGAAGGTTTGGAACACTGGATCGACCTGCGGCACGATCACCGCGACGGCCTGCCCGAAGACGCCGTCCCCCTCATGGCTGGAAAGATGGAGATAGTCCGATCCGCGACAGAGCGTGGCGAAGGCGGGATCGCCGACCTCCGGCCAGCGTCCTTCGAGCTGAAAATCCAGTATGCCGGTGTAGAAGGCGATCGACCGGTCGATGTCGCCGGACTTGATGGTCGGGATGATGGCCATGTCCTCAATCTATGCCGGAAGCGGCATGGGGCACAGCCCGGCGTGACGGCGGCGGTTCCGGCCTCTATATCCACCGCTCCCCAGCCCCCCGGAGCCCCATGTCCCGCATTCTGATCACCTCGGCGCTGCCCTACATCAACGGCATCAAGCACCTGGGCAATCTGGCGGGTTCCATGCTGCCGGCCGACGTCTATGCGCGGTTCAAGCGCGGGCAGGGCCATGAGGTGCTCTACATCTGTGCCACCGACGAGCATGGCACGCCGGCTGAGCTGGCCGCCGCCGCCGCCGGGCAGGACGTGCGGACCTACTGCGACGAGCAGCACCTGATCCAGAAGCAGGCCGGAGAGGCGTTCGGGTTGTCTTACGACTGGTTCGGCCGGTCATCGAACGCGCCCAACCGCCGCCTCACGCAGCATTTCGCCAATGTGCTGGAGAAGAACGGCTTCATCGAGGAGCGGGTGGATCGCATGATCTACTCCATCGACGACGCGCGCTTCCTGCCGGACCGCTATGTCGAGGGAACCTGCCCGCATTGCGGCTATCGGCCAGCGCGCGGGGATCAGTGCGACAACTGCGGTCGACTGCTCGACCCGACGGATCTGATCGAACCGTATTCGGCCGTCTCAGGCTCCACGAAGCTGGAGGTCCGTGACACCCGCCACCTCTATCTGCTGCAGACCAGGCTGGAGGACCGGATCCGCGCCTGGATCGAGTCCAGGTCCGACTGGCAGACCCTGGCCCGCTCGATCGCGCTGAAGCACCTCGACGAGGGCCTGATCGATCGGGGGATCACGCGCGACCTGGCCTGGGGCGTGCCGGTCGTGGGGCCCGACGGCGGGCCACGCCCGGGCATGGAAGGCAAGGTCTTCTACGTCTGGTTCGACGCGCCCGTCGAGTACATCGGCGCGACCGAGGAGTGGGCCGAGGCCAACGGCCGGACCTGGCGCGACTGGTGGCGGCTGGACGAGGGGGCCGACGACGTCCGCTACGTCCAGTTCATGGGCAAGGACAATGTCGCCTTCCACTCGGTGGTCTTCCCCGCGACGCTGCTGGGCTCGGGCGAGCCCTGGAAGACGGTCGATACGCTCAAGGCCTTCAACTGGCTGAACTGGTACGGCGGCAAGTTCTCGACATCGCAGAAGCGCGGCGTGTTCATGGATCAGGCGCTGGAGATCCTGCCCGCCGATTACTGGCGCTGGCATCTGACGGCCTATGGACCGGAAGGGTCGGACGCGGCCTTCACCTGGGAGCAGTTCCAGTCGACGACGAACAAGGATCTGGCCGATGTGCTGGGCAATTTCGTCAACCGGATCGTCAAGTTCGCGGAGGCGAAGTTTGACGGCGTGGTGCCGGACGGGGGCGAGCCCGGTCCACTGGAGACAAAGCTGGAGGCGGACATTCGCGCCGGGATCGCCGAGGCCACCTCGGCTTTCGAAGCGATGGAGTTCCGGAAGGGCTGCCAGGCCCTGCGTGCCGTCTGGGTGCTTGGCAACGAGTATCTGCAGGAGGCGGCACCGTGGACCGCCTTCAAGACCGATGTCGATCGAGCGGCGGTCGGGGTGCGGACGGGACTGAACCTCGTCGCCCTGTTCGCCCGGGTCGCAGCCCCGGTCATGCCGTCCTCGGCCCGGGCGATCGCGGCCACCGTCGGCGAGACGGACCTGGGCTGGCCCGCTCCGGATGAAACCATGCTGGATCACCTGCCGCGCGGCCGCCCCGTCGCCTCGGCCGAGGTCCTGTTCAGAAAGATCGAGGACGCCCAGGTCGTCGAATGGAGCGAAAGGTTCGGCGGCGCGGCATAGGTTCAGTTGGACGGAGCCATCCGCCCGAGATTTTCGAGAGCCTCCTCGCCTGCCCTGGCCGCCTGCTCGACGTCCTGCATGTCCATCTCCGGGGCCTCGACGCGCCGGGCGGCCGCCTTGTCGACCACGAACGCGCTGTCCGGACCGCCGTCGCCCAGCCGAACCTCTGTCGCGGTCTGAACGATCTGGAACCCGGCGACCCCGGTTTCCGTATGCAGCACCCCGCCCCAGTCCGAGACACAGGTTCTGCCCCCCAGAAGGGTCCAGTAAGTACAGTCATGACCGGCGAACCGGCCGGTCTCGTCCGTCTCAGTTCCACCCATGCGACGCATCATCGCCTTGCCGAACGCGACCGGATCCTGCCCCCGCATCTCGGTGATCAGCGCACTGTAGATCGGGTTCTCCATGGCGGTGACGGCATTGGTCGTCAGATCGACTGTGTAGATCATCGGACCTTCGATCACCTGGCGCTGGCGCACCGGTTGCGCCATCCCCATGATCTGCATCACCGTATCGTCCTCTGTGGCCCGAAGACGTCCCCAGTCCCGAACGTATTCGGCGCGGGTTCCTGTCTGCGCACCGTCCAGCCGGTATCTGATGGTGAAGGCCTGGCGGTCATAGAAGCGGTCGCCCGGTGCCGTCGCAGCCGCAGGGCCCGGCGAGCCCTCCCCCGCCTTTTCTTGACCCTGGGAACAGGCCGCGAGGCCAATACAGGCAGCACCGAAAAGACCCGCTGACCAAGACCGCATCGCTATCCCCCGCCTCCGTCACTGCAAGCTACAACGCCTCTGTCACAGACAGAAGACGGCTCAGGGGAACAGCGAATCCGGAGCCCCATAGGCGGCAGGCCAGTCCAGATAGGCCACGTCCGTCGGGCCGATCACGAACGTCACGACCCGCCAGCCGCCGTCGACGCGCCGCAGAAGCGCGAACATGCCGGGGCCGTCAAAGACACCCTCCCGAAGTGCACCAGCATAGCGGGTGCGGCTGAAATCGATAGCGGCCCCATCGGGACGCTGGATGCGACCGGAATAGAAGGCCCAGTCGCCCTGGAGGCGCAGTCGATCCACCATGAACTGCACCGGCTGACCGCCGAGGTCGCGCTGGACCTGTGGGCGCAGGGTGTCCAGCAGTCGGCGACGCAACGGATCACCGACCGGAACCTCCCGGGCCCCCGCCTGCACTGCGACCGGCGGGGAGACCGGCCCCGCGGTGGCCGCAACCGGAACCGCCAGCGAAGCAATCACGGCGAGCAGGCAGACCGATACAGGGACGGCTGGCTGCCGGTCTTCATCAGAGCTGACGGGGGCGGGACCGATCGGTAAGGAAAAAGACCGCATGGAACCGCACCTCGTCGTTGTTTCCACTCGCTGAACCGTCAGTGATCAGGCCGCCGCATCCTCGTCGGCGGGTTCCTTGACCGTCCCACCGCTGGCCGGGCTGATGTCGAAGACGATCTTGCCGTCCTTCAGCTCAACCTTGACGTGACCACCACGCGTCAGGCGTCCGAAGAGGATGTCATCGGCGAGCGGCTTCTTGATGTTCTCCTGGATGACCCGGCCCAGCGGGCGCGCGCCGTACAGTTCATCGAAGCCGTTCTTGGCCAGCCAGTCGGCGGCATCGTCCGTCAGGGACAGGGTGATGTTGCGGTCCGCCAACTGGGCTTCCAGCTGAAGGACGAACTTGGTCACCACCTGACGGATGACGTCCGGCTGCAGGGCCTTGAACGACACCACGGCATCGAGGCGGTTCCTGAACTCGGGCGCGAACAGGCGCTGGATGGCCTTCTCGTCCTCGCCCTCGACCTTGCCGCGACCGAAGCCGATGGAGGCGCGGGCGTTGTCGGCCGCCCCGGCGTTGGTGGTCATGATCAGGACAACGTTCCTGAAGTCGACCTTCTTGCCGACCGCGTCGGTCAGCATGCCGTTGTCCATCACCTGGAGCAGGATGTTGTAGACGTCCGGGTGCGCCTTCTCGATCTCATCCAGCAGGACCACGGCATGGGGATGCTGGTCCACCGCGTCGGTCAGAAGGCCGCCCTGGTCATGGCCGACATAGCCCGGCGGGGCCCCGATCAGCCGGCTGACGGTATGGCGCTCCATGTATTCGCTCATGTCGAAGCGCAGCATCTCGATGCCGAGCGTCGCGGCCAGTTGCTTGGCCACTTCGGTCTTGCCGACGCCGGTCGGCCCGGCGAACAGGAAGGACCCGATAGGCTTCTGCGGATCGCGCAGGCCGGCCCGGGCCAGCTTCATGGCCGAGGCCACCTGCTCGATGGCGGCGTCCTGGCCGAACACAGCGCGGTTCAGATCCGACTGCAGTTCGCGCAGGCCCTCCGTGTCGGACTTGGAGACGGACTTCGGCGGAATCCGGGCCATCTTGGCGACGACGGCCTCGACCTCCTTCTGGCCGATCACCTTCTTGCGCCGGGATTCGGGCAGCAGCATCTGGCCTGCACCCGCCTCGTCGATCACGTCGATGGCCTTGTCCGGCAACTTGCGGTCGGTCATGTAGCGGGCCGACAGCTCGACCGCCGAACGGATGGCCGCGTCGGTGTAGCGCAGCTTGTGATGACCCTCGTAGGAGCTCTTCAGCCCCTTCAGGATCTTCACCGTGTCCTCAACCGTCGGCTCGTTGACATCGATCTTCTGGAACCGCCGGACCAAGGCCCGGTCCTTCTCGAAATGCTGGCGATACTCCTTGTAAGTGGTCGACCCCATGCAGCGCAGGCTGCCGGAGGCGAGCGCGGGCTTCAGCAGGTTGGAGGCGTCCATGGCCCCGCCACTGGTCGCACCCGCCCCGATCACCGTGTGAATCTCGTCGATGAACAGGATGGCGTCGTCGTGCGTCTCCAGTTCCTTGACGACCTGTTTGAGCCGCTCCTCGAAGTCGCCGCGATACCGCGTCCCGGCCAGCAGGGCACCCATGTCGAGCGAGTAGATGGTCGCGCCTTTCAGCACGTCGGGCACCTCGCCGTTGACGATCTTGCGCGCCAGACCCTCGGCGATCGCGGTCTTGCCGACGCCGGGTTCACCGACAAGCAGGGGGTTGTTCTTGGTCCGGCGGCACAGGATCTGGATGGAACGTTCGACCTCGGCCATCCGTCCGATCAGGGGGTCGATCTTGCCGTTGCGCGACTTCTCGTTGAGGTCGACGCAATAGGCCTCAAGGGCCTCGCCACCCGACTTTGCGGCGGCGGCGTCCTCGGCCTCCTCGGGTGACTGGCCGGCGGCGGGCTTGGCAGGGCGTGTCTCGCCTCCACCGGCCTTCTTGGCGATGCCGTGAGCGATGAAGTTGACCGCGTCGTAGCGGGTCATGTCCTGCTCCTGCAGGAAATAGGCGGCGTGGCTCTCGCGTTCGGAAAAGATCGCGACCAGGACATTGGCTCCGGAGACTTCCTCACGGCCGGAAGACTGGACGTGGATCACCGCACGCTGGATGACGCGCTGGAAGCCCGCCGTAGGCTTGGCATCCTCGCCGTCGCTGGTCGCGAGCGCGGCCAGATCGGTGTCAACGTAAAGAGTCAGGGCCGTCTTCAGGGCTGTCAGGTCGACATTGCAGGCCTTCATCACCGCTCCGGCATCCGGATCGTCGACCAGGGCCAGAAGCAGATGTTCAAGGGTCGCATACTCGTGACGGCGCTCATTGGCATAGGCCACGGCGCGATGCAGGGTCTCTTCGAGAGGACGTGAAAACGAGGGCATGGGGAGATCCTCTCAGTCTTTTTCCATCGTGCATTGCAGCGGATGCTGGTGACGCCGCGCCGTCTCCACCACCTGGGCGACCTTGGTTTCGGCCACTTCGTAGGTAAAGACGCCGCAGACCCCGACGCCATGCTGGTGCACATGCAGCATGATGCGGGTCGCGTCCTCGCGGCTCTTCTGGAAGAACCGCTCCAGCACATAGACGACGAATTCCATCGGCGTGTAGTCGTCGTTCAGGATCAGCACGCGGTAAAGCGAGGGCTTCTGAAGCTTGGGTTTTGTCTCGGTGACGGTGGCGGCACCAAGACCGCCTCCCTGTTGTTCACCTGGTCGTCTCGACGGCATTCGTAATCCGGTGGGAGTTCGATGGATCAGATAGGGAATGATGGCCTGATTTGAAGGCGCGTCCAGTCACACGTGACGTGAGCCATGCGAAAAGGGCCCCGGCGTTACCGCCGGGGCCCTTCCGATGCGACGATTTGGTCAGGTTTAGCGGGCGGCCTGGAAGGTCTCGACGGTCGCGGTGACGCGCTCGTTGATCGGCTTGAGGCTGTCCTTGACCGATCCGGTCAGGGTCTCGGTCATCTTGGTGACCTCGGCCAGGTAGGTTTCCATCGCCGACTTGGCGAAGTTGGTCTGCAGCTCGATCAGCTCCTGGACCGAACGGGCCTGGGAGATCGACTGGGCGGCGGCAACGCTGTGTTCCCAGCTGGTCTTGCCGTACGACAGGGCCTGGGCCGACAGGGCCTCGGCACCCTTCTGGGCGGCGGTGGCCGAAGCGGTCAGAGCCTCGAGGTTGGACTTGGAGTGGGCCGACAGTTCGGCCAGCGAAGCGGTGGTCTTTTCCATGCCTTCGCGCAGGACCTTGGCACCAGCGGCCTGGGCGGTTTCGGCCTGGGCCTTGAACTGCGCGGTCTGGGCCTTGGCGGTCTGTTCGACGGTCTTCTTGATGGTCTCGGCGGTGTCAGCCATGGGAATTCTCCTGAACCAGATAAGGATCGCGGTTGGTCCGCGTGATGTTTCTCGCCCTGATGATGCCGGGCGACGAGGTGCATATGGTGCAAGTGCGAACATCGGTCAAGCGATATGTTGCGGTGCACAATCCTTCCCCTTGTTCGCGTATCGCGATCAGGCGGTTCAAATCCGCGTTAACCTCTGGTTAATCCACGTGAAACCTGCCGACCTCATGTTAGTCTGGACATCTGCGTCGCGCCGGGGGGCCGCTGTCGCGTCACGAATGAATGAGGCTGGTTGCCGATGATGCGTCTGTGGTCCGAACCCCGTCGCCTGATGACCGTGCTGGCCGTGCTCAGTCTCGTCATCGCCTGCGCTCTGGGCCTGTGGTCGCGGGTCCAGGCGCAGTCGGGCGAGAACACCCGCTACGCCGCCATCGTCGTGGACGCCGGAACCGGAGAGGTCCTGTTCGGCCGCCACGCCGACAGTCGGCGCTACCCGGCCTCGATCACCAAGGTGATGACCCTCTATCTGGCTTTCGAAGCGCTCGAGCAGGGTCAGGTCAGGGCCGATGACATCCTCACGGTGTCTCCCCTCGCCGCGTCCCAGCCGCCGTCCAAGCTGGGGTTGGCGGCGGGTCAAACCATCCGGCTCGACGACGCCATGCGGGCAACCGCTGTCCGGTCTGCAAACGACATGGCGGTCGTGATCGCCGAGCACATCGGCGGTTCCGAGGCCCGGTTCGCCTCGATGATGACGCTCAAGGCCCAGGAGCTGGGCATGACCCAGACCCGCTACGTCAATCCGAACGGTCTTCCCGACAGCCGCCAGCTGACCTCGGCGCGGGATCTCGCGATCCTCGCGCGGGCCGCCATGCGCGACTACCCGCAATACTATGCCTATTTCGGCCAGCACGACTGGGTCTATGAGGGGCGGGACTTTCGCAACACCAACGGCCTGCTGCACTCCGGCAACGGCTATGATGGCATCAAGACCGGCTTCACCAATGCGTCAGGCTACAACCTCGCCGCCTCGGCCGTCAGGGACGGCCGGCGGCTGATCACCATCGTTCTGGGTGGACGCTCGAGCGCGTCGCGCAACGCCCATGTCGCAGAACTGATGGACACGGGCTTTGAGGTCGAACGACGCCGTGCCGCGGGGGAGCGGATCCAGGTCGCCCAGGCCTTCTTCGAGGCGCGGGGCTTTGGTATCGGCGGCCCCGACACCGGGGCACCGGTTGCCTACGCGGCCCTGAACGGCGCTCCCGCAGCCGACGAGGACAACGGCCAGGGATCGAATGCCGTCACCTATACGGCTCTGCCGGTCAGCATGGCCCCGCCTCCCGCGGCCGTCGCCAGCTCCACCGTCACCGGCTACACGCGCGCCACGCCTGCGCCGGGCCCGGTGGAACGCGCTGAGGTGGTCCCTCCCCGGTCTACCGGAAACCTGACAGCCAGCTTGAACAGCGGGGTGGCGTCGACCTCGTCCATCGGTCGCCCGACAGCGGGCGCGGCTTCCCGACCGCCGGCGGGACGATGGAGCGTCCAGGTCGGTGCGTTCCGCGACGAGGGCGTGGCCCGCACTTGGCTGGGAGAGATCAATCGCCGTTTCCGCAGCCAGTTTTCAAGCGCCGAGCGGAGTGTCGCATCGGCTGCTGGCTGGCACCGTTCGCGCTTTACCGGCATGAGTCAGTCCGCAGCCGAGGCCGCCTGCGAAGCCCTGGCTGCGCGACGCGTGACCTGCATGGTCGTCCGGCCGGGCAACTGACGCGAGGCGCGGGTGCCTAAAGCGAGACGCCCTGGTCGCCGGCGGCCACGTGCACTTCACGGCCCAGCTGCAGCCCGAGATCCCGCGCGCGCTCCATTGAATCAGGGGTGCCGAGACCGCTGATCTCTCCGCTGCGCCGCCAGCGGGCCGTGCCCTCCGGGGCCAGCATTTCGGTGGTCAGGGTCAGGGTGTCGCCGTCGATCACACCGTGGGCCCCGACGGCGGTGCGGCACGACCCCTCAAGAGCGACCATGGCCCCGCGCTCGGCAGCGACCGCGATCGCGGTCGGGCCGTGGTTCATCGCCCGGACCCAGGCGTGGTCCGTATCCTCTTCGCGCGTCTGCAGCGCCAGGGCCCCCTGCCCCGGCGCAGGCAGGAAGGCGTCGACGGACAGGAAGCCGCGCACCGCGTCCGACCGACCCAGCCGGTTCAGCCCCGAAGCGGCCAGCAGGATGGCGTCGAAATCGCCATCGGCCGCGCGACGCAGGCGGGTGTCGATGTTGCCCCTCAGCATCTCGATCTGCAGGTCGGGCCTCAGCGCCAGCGCCTGGGCCTGTCGCCGCAGGGAGGCGGTGCCGAGGCGGCCCCCGTGCGGCAGGGCCTCCAGGGTTTGGAAATCGCGACTGATGAAGGCGTCGCGGGCGTCCTCGCGTTCGGGGATGGCGGCGATGGTCAGGCCGGGCGGCTGTTCGGCCGGAACGTCCTTCATCGAATGGACGGCGATATCGACGCGGCCATCCAGCAGCGCCTCCTCGATCTCCTTGGTGAACAGGGCCTTGCCGCCGACCTCCATAAGGCGACGGTCCTGGATCTGGTCGCCGGTGGTGACGATCTCGACCAGCACCACCTCCTCGATCGGCAGGGCCATGGCGGCGGCGATCGCCCTTTGCATCATGCCGGACTGGGCGAGGGCGAGGGCGGAGCGGCGGGTGCCGATTCGGATCGTGGGCATTCGGGTCCGTTGCGTCAGGGGGGCCGGGTCGTTACCTGACGCCGGTGGAAACTGCGTCGGACACTAACAGCGAAAGCGTCGCCGGGAAGCCGCTTTCCGAGCGTGATCTGACAGTTCTGGGCCTCGAGACCAGCTGCGACGAGACGGCCGCCTCCGTCGTGCGTCTGTCGGTCGACGGATCGGTCGAGGTCCTGTCGTCCATCATCCACAGCCAGATCGAGGATCATGCGGCCTATGGCGGGGTCGTGCCCGAGATCGCCGCGCGCAGTCATGTCGAGATGATCGACGGCGTCACCGCCCGCGCCATGGCCGAAGCCGGGATCGGGTTCGGCGATCTGGACGGCGTCGGCGCGACGGCCGGGCCGGGCCTGGTCGGCGGCGTCATGGTGGGGCTGGGATTCGGCAAGGCCGTGGCCCTGGCGCGAGGGCTGCCCTTCGTGGCGGTCAACCATCTGGAGGGTCATGCGGTCTCCGCCCGGCTGGGCGCGCGGGTGGACTATCCCTTCCTGCTGCTGCTGGTCTCGGGCGGGCACTGCCAGCTGCTGGAGGTGCGCGGGATCGGCGACATGAGCCGGCTGGGAACCACCATCGACGACGCGGCGGGCGAGGCCTTCGACAAGATCGCCAAGGCCATGGGTCTGGGCTATCCCGGCGGCCCGGCGCTGGAGCGGCTGGCGGCCGGCGGCGACGGGAGCCGGTTCGACCTGCCGAGGGCCTTGCTGGGTCGCAAGGATTGCGACTTCTCCTTCTCCGGGCTCAAGACGGCCGCGTCGCGCATTGCCCAGACGCTGGAGGCCGAACAGGACCGGGCAGATCTGGCCGATGCGGTGCAGAGCGCCATCGCCCGGCAGCTGTCGGAACGCACCGATCGGGCCATGGCCGACTATGCCGGGCGGCACGAGACCAGGACCCTTGTTGTCGCCGGGGGGGTCGCGGCCAACAGGACGGTGCGGCGGGTCCTCGAAGAGACGGCGGCGAAGCGCGGCTTCGGCTTCCTCGCGCCGCCCCTCGTCTACTGCACCGATAACGCCGCCATGATCGCCCTGGCAGGGGCCGAGCGGCTGAGGCTGGGGCTGGTCTCGGACATCGACGCCCCGGCGCGGCCGCGCTGGCCGCTGGACGAAGCCCGGTCGATCGCCGACCCTGTCCATCCGACGGGCCGCAAGGGTGCCAAGGCGTGAGGGAGCCGTTTTCCATGGAATTTCGCACGGCAGGCGTGATCGGCGCGGGCGCCTGGGGGACGGCCCTGGCCCTTGTCTGCGCCCGGGCCGGGCTGGACGTCGTGCTGCAGGCCCGCGAAGCGGAGGTGGTCGACAGCATCCGCGCGCGCCGGATCAACGAGGCCTTCCTGCCGGGCGTGATGCTGGACGACCGGATCACGGTGACCGCCGATCTGGCCGAGCTGGCCGACTGCGACCTGGTGCTGGCGGTGCCTCCCGCGCAGTTCATGCGATCGACGCTGACGGCCTTTCAGCCGCACGCCCGGGCCGCTGCCCCGATCCTGCTGTGCTCCAAGGGGATCGAGCGCGGCTCGCTGAAGCTGATGACGCAGGTGCTGGCCGAGACGATCCCGGACGCGCCCGCCGCCGTCCTGTCGGGGCCCAGCTTCGCCGCCGACGTGTCGCGCGGCCTGCCGACCGCCGTGACCCTGGCCTGCGAGGACGCCGCGCTGGGGGAGGCGCTGATGGGGACCCTGTCGGCCCCGGGATTTCGACCTTATCTGGCGACCGACCTGATCGGGGCCGAGGTTGGCGGGGCCATCAAGAACGTCCTCGCCATCGCCTGCGGCCTGTCCGAGGGCCGGGGGCTGGGCAAGTCCGCCCACGCCGCCCTGATCACCCGGGGCTTCGCCGAGATGACCCGGCTGGGCGTGGCCTTGGGGGCCGAACCGCAGACGGTGGCAGGCCTGTGCGGGCTCGGCGATCTGGTCCTGACCTGCTCCAGCCCCCAGTCACGAAACATGAGCCTGGGCCTGGCGCTGGGTCAGGGCCAGACGATCGAACAGGCGCTGGCCGGCAAGCGGTCGGTGGCCGAGGGCTATGAAAGCGCGCCGGCGGTGCGCGAGCTGGCGGCGCGGTCCGGCGTGGAGATGCCGATCTGCGAGGGCGTCGCGGCCCTGCTTGCGGGAGAGGCAACCGTCGACGGCCTGATCGACGCCCTGTTGTCGCGGCCGCTGAAGTCCGAACAGGGATGACCGGGACGATCCCGACCGAGCGCAGGCGCGTCTGGACCACGCCGCCGGGCGTCGCGCTCTGCGCGCTGGACGACATCGCCGAGCCCGGCTCGCGGGGCTTTGTGCTGCAGATCGGCAAGGCCTGGTTCCACGGCTTTGTGGTGCGAAAGGACGGCGACGTCGCGGGCTGGGTGGACCGCTGCCCGCATGCCGGGTTTCCCATCGCGGTCGAGCTGGACCGCTATCTGACGCCCGACGGATCGCTCATCCTGTGCGGCTGGCACGGGGCGGTGTTCGAGCCGCTGAGCGGGGCCTGCGTCGGCGGACCCTGCGCGGGCGGAAAACTGACGCCCTGGCCGGTCCGGGCCGAGGACGGGGTGATCCGGACGGCCTGAGTGCGCCCGCGTGTCATGTCCACCGCGATCCCGCGTGACGGCCATGCCATCGAACTCCAGCCAAAACAGAGGCCTGGCTGGAAACCCGTGTCACGTTCCGACGCATTATCGGAAATTCATCCGAGGAGGCCGAGTGTCTGACATTCCGACGATGAGAAAGACCCGGCCGGATATTGGGGACGCTGGACGAACGGACAACCCATGCGCAGGAATATTTTCCTGTCGCTCGGTCGTCTTGAGGTGAGCTCCGGGCGTACCTAGCGTTTCAGCCGCCGCGCATTGGCGGTCGCCGCGGCGTGGATCGGCTTGAGCGCCTCGGCCTGGGCCTTCAGCAGTTCGGTGTTGAGGCTCAGCATCTGGGTCGCCGTGCGGCTCCACCAGCCCATGGCGTAGCTCAACTGGGCCGAGGCCGCGCCCTGGGGCGTCTTTGCGGCCGCGATTTCCGAGGCGGCGCGGGCGGCATGGCCCACCTCGTCCATGGCGGATCTGGAGGTCCGGGCGGCGAGGTCGCCGAGCGTGCCCGCGACGGCGGCGGCGGAAGCGCTCATCGCCTCCATCTTCTCGGTGCCCATCAGCGACATCTCGCGAACGTCGGCCTTCATCGGATTGGCCAGCCCCTCGGCCATGATGGTCATGCGCGCCGCGATCACGTCGGAGGCCGCCCGCATCATCTCGCCGCCGTGGTCGGCATTGGTGGTGGCGGCCTGGGCGTTCTTCATCACGCGCTTGCCGTCACGGATCGTCTTGTCGAGCAGGGTCATGGGTGGGGCTTGGGCCGCTTTCACCGGCCGGGCAAGACTTCATTGGAAAAGGCGGCGACATCCTCGAGCAGGGCCCCCACCGCTGCATCGATGATCCGCCGACCCTTTTCCGGGCTGGCCTGCCCGGGATCGGAACCGATGCGGCCGTCGGGGAAGCGGGCGCGGTAGTCCAGCGCATCACGGATCGGGCCGCTGGGCGCGATCCTGGGCGAATACTCCGCCGTCTTGATCCGGTCGGGATATGCGGCCTGGGTCACCGCGATCTCGGACGGGGTGGCGTGCATGCCGTGGCCGGTCGGGAAGATCGAATTGCACAGGCTGTTCACGCCCGGCAGATCCCACCAGTTCCGCAGCTTCAGCACATAGGGGGCCTCCTCCTCGACGAAGCTCCACTCCGCGTACAGCTCCGAGAAGGTCGCCTCGATGGTCGAGACGTTGCCGCCGTGGCCGTTCAGGAGATAGATGCGGTCAAAGCCGTGGCGGCTGAGCGAGCTCACCCAGTCGGTGATCGCCGCCATGAAGGTCGAGGGTCGCAGGGATATGGTGCCGGCAAAGGCCAGATGGTGCTGGGCCATGCCGATGTTGAAGGTGGGCGCGACGATCAGGCTGTCGTCGATCGTCTCGGCCGCATGGGCGATGATCTCGGGGCACATCCAGTCGGTGCCGAGCAGGCCCGTCGGCCCGTGCTGCTCGTTGGAACCGATCGGCACCACGACGGTCCTGGTCGTCTTCAGACGGGCGTCGATTTCGGGCCAGGTGGAACAGACGATCAGCATGCGGACTCTCGGACGGGAAACGAGCCCCTTCCTAGCCCCGCCCGCCCCGGCGCGTCGATGCCGACTTGCGCGATATCGGCAAAGCCGCCTCTATCCCACCGTGATCGCCTCGACCCCCGCGCCGTGAAACCCCCTGCCCGCAAGCCCGGTCGCAAGCCCGGCAGCGTCATGACCGGCGCGCCCGTGCCCGTCTTCGCCTGGCCGCCGGACGAGGAGCGGGTGGAGACGGTCTTCGTGCGCCTGTCGGGTGTCATGCCGGAGCCGAAGACCGAGCTGCGGTTCCAGGACCCCTTCACCCTGGTCGTCGCTGTCGCCCTGTCCGCCCAGGCGACGGACGTCTCGGTCAACAAGGCGACGGAACGCCTGTTCGCCGTGGCCGACACGCCCGCGTCCATGCTGGCGCTGGGTGAAGAGGGTCTGGTCCCCTACATCGCCTCGATCGGCCTGTACCGGAACAAGGCCCGGAACGTCATCGCCCTGAGCCGGATCATCCTCGAGCAGCATGGCGGCGTGACGCCCCTGAACCGCGCCGACCTGCAGGCCCTGCCCGGCGTGGGCCGCAAGACCGCCAGCGTGGTCCTGAATGAACTGGGAATCGAGCCCGCCATCGCGGTCGATACCCACGTTTTTCGCGTCTCGCACCGTCTGGGCCTGGCCAATGCCGCAACCGCCGACAAGGTCGAGGACCAGCTGCATGCCGTGGTCCCCGAAGCGTTCCTGTCCAAGGCCCATCACTGGCTGATCCTGCACGGCCGATACACCTGCACGGCGCGAAAGCCGAACTGTGCGGGGTGCATCATCTCCGACCTGTGTCCGTCGCGAGGGCTGATGGCAGTGGCCTGATCGGGGTTGCCGACCGGGGGGTGTCATCCGGCCGGGACGCCAGAACGTAGCTGCCCCGTTCCCTTTGCGACAAGGAGCCCTGATCATGCGTACCGGTACCATCCTTGGCCTTGTGCTGGCCTGGGCCGCCGCCCTTCCGGCCCCCGGCGCGGTCCCCGCCCAGCTGTTCTACTCGACCAGCACCACGACCATCCCGCCCGGCCAGAGCTTCCTGCTCGGCGGCAACCAGCGCCGGCCCCTCCGGGTCATCGGCACCAATACCGGACGGGTCGAGGTTGCCGTCGCGGCGGTGGCACCCGGGGGGATGACCCTGATCGCCCGCGCGGCACCCGGGGAAGGCTTCAACGCCACCTTCGATCCCGGGACCACAGCCCGGATCACCAATGCCTCGACCTCTCAGGCCGCCGAGGTCCGGTTCCGGTTCAACGCCGACACCTCGGCGGTCGGCATGCGCTATGTCGGTCCGGAGGCGGGGTCGGCCGATTAAGCCGTCAGGGCGGCTCTGACCGCCTCGGCGAAGAGTCGGCCCCGGTCAGGTGCCTCGGACAGATAGAAGTCCGGCTCGATCAGCTCGGCCTCCATCAGCAGCCAGCGCCCCTCATGTTCGACCATGTCGATGCGGGCGTAGAGCAAGGGCTCAGCGATCACCGCCAGGACCTGTTCGGCCAGGGTCAAGGCCGCAGCGGGTGGCTCGGCCACGGTCTGATAGCGCCCGCCGAACTGCGACTGGATGCGGAAATCGCCGGGCGCGGCGGTCTTGAGCACGGCGTGGCTCAGCCGTCCGCCGAAGAACAGCAGGGACAATTCTCCAGCCGTGGCGAGGTCGGGCAGAAAGGGCTGGATCATGGCCGAGCCGGTCGGGGCATCGATGAGCGGCTCCCCGCGCGAATGCTTCAGCGTCTTCCACGCGCCCCCGGACACGGTCGGTTTGACGATCACCGCCTCGGTTCCGAAGCGATCGAAGGCGACCTCGACCTCGGCGTCCGTCACAGCGGTGGTCCAGAGCGTCGGGGGAATGGCCACGCCCTGTTGCTGGAAGCGGGCGAGGTAGGTCTTGTCGGAGTTCCACGCCAGGACGGACGCAGGATTGGCGATCCGCACGCCGGCCTCCGACCAGGTCCGGGTCGCTTCCAGCCAAAGGGCGTGCTGCTGATGATAGCCCCAGGCCAGCAGGGGCAGGACCAGGGGGAAATCCATCAGGCCGGAGGCGTCCTGCACATGGTCGGGCCAGGCGAGGGGGCGGACCGTCAGGTCCCTCAGCGACAGGGCCCGGGCGAGGCGATCCAGAACCTCGGGCCAATGCGGACCATAGGTGCCGTCGCCGGCGGCGGGAGTCAGGACGGCGATCTCGGTCATCTCTGCCTCACGACATATAACGATATCCTTATATGTTTTCCCGGTGTGAGGTAAAGCGGGGCTGGCGCGCAGGGCAGACCGCAGCTAAGGGGCGGCCATGACCCAGATCGCCCCCCAATACGACGTCTGCGCCGTCGGCAACGCCATCGTCGACGTGCTCGCCCCCTGCGAGCCCGCCTTCCTGACCGGGCAGGGCCTGGAGCCCGGTTCGATGTCGCTGGTCGATGAGGCCCGGAGCGCGGCCCTTTATGACGCCATGGCGGCGGGCGTGGAAGCGTCGGGCGGCTCGGCCGGGAACACCGTGGCGGGCGTCGGCTCCTTCGGCGGTCGCGCCGCCTATGTGGGCAAGGTCGCGGCCGACACGCTCGGCGGGGTCTTCACCCACGATATCCGCGCCGCGGGCGTCCATTTCGACACGCCGGTTCTCGAACAGGGCGCAGGCACGGGCCGGTGCCTGATCAACGTGACCCCCGACGGCCAGCGCACCATGGCCACCTTCCTCGGGGCCGCCAACCAGCTGTCGGTCGCCGACATCGACGCCGAGCTGATCGGCGACAGCGCCATCGTCTATCTGGAAGGCTATCTGTTCGATCCGGCCCCGGCGCGCGCAGCCTTCGAAGCCGCCGCTGCGGCCGCCCATGCGGCCGGTCGCAAGGTCGCCATCACCCTGTCGGATGCCTTTGTGGTCGGGCGGTGGCGCGCCGAGCTGCTGGCCTTCATCACCGCCTCGGCGGACATTGTGCTCGCCAACGAGGCCGAGCTTCTGGCCCTGTTCGAGACCGACGACTTCGATGCGGCCGCCGCCCGCCTTGCGGCCCTGGTCGAGGTTGCCGCCGTGACCCGGGGCGAACACGGCTCTGTCGTGCTGCGCGGCAGCGAACGCTCGACGATCGCGGCCTTTGCGGTCGACCGCGTGATCGACACGACCGGAGCGGGCGACCAGTATGCCGCCGGCTTCCTGCTGGGCCTCGCCCGGGGCCTGTCGCTGGAGGATGCCGGGGCTCTCGGCTCGCTGGCGGCCGCCGAGGTGATCGGTCACTGGGGCCCCCGGCCCATGACCTCGCTCTTCGAGCTGGCCGAGCAGAAGGGCCTGAGGCTTTACCCCTAGCAGAGCTCGATCCGCCGCGCCCCCGCGGGGATGAGGAGGTCCCGGTCCGTCCAGGTCGCGGGCTGGCCGTCGATCCGAACCCGGGCCGGCAGCTCTGTGGACCCAGGCCAACGCAGCACGTATCCGCCGGGCGGCAGGACTCTCCCGGTCAGCGTCAGGGAGGTGACGCCGGCCCGCTTGCGCAGGGTGTAGCTGAGCAGACCGTAAGGCGTGCGGATATCCCTGACACCGTCGCCGGTCGCGCTGTCGATCCAGCGTATCGGAAGGCCGGCAGCCAGCACCAGTGTCCCGTCCTGCTCGGAGACGAACAGATCCAGGTGTTCACCAGCCCCATCGACTTCAGCATCGGGAACAACGACGAAATCACCGGCACCGCGAAGAACACCACAATGGCGATGAGGGCCGGGGCGACGAATCCCCGGGCGGCGCGCTCGCGGGCGGCAGTCATGAAGCCCACCAGACCCTTCTCCCCTTGCGGGAGAAGGGAAAGGAAGTCCGATCATGCGCGGCCCCGATCCGGCATCCACCGACGCTTTTCGAGCAGGCGAGCTGCGCGTCGGTCGATCATGCGTCCAGCCAGCCGCCGCTGAAGCCTGCGCGCTCCAGCCCTCGCCTCAGGTTCGGCTCGCCCCGCATGAAGCGCCAGATCAGGTCCGACCGCCCGTTCTCGATCATGGCCACGATCGACCCCTGGTCGATGCCCGTATAGTCGCCGTCCACCCAGCCGACGCCGGGCACGATCCGCCCGTGCTGAAGCCGCCCTTCCCGCTCGGTCAGGGTCGGGTTGAAGCTGTCGAGGAAGCCGAACCCGGTGTAGATCGCCTCGCCGTAGCGGGCCTTCATCGCCTTCAGGCAGGCAGTCACGGCACCGGGCGCGAACGGATAGCTGGCCATGGCGGCCGTCGGCGCGATGGTGCCGTCGTCGCGTTCACCCGGGCCGCGCGCGGAGTAACTGAAGAACTCCCGCTCGCGCGCGTCGATGACCTGCTTGAAGTCGCCCGGACCGTCGCAGGCCGTCAGGCCCCAGATCTCGGCAGAATAGCCGTCCCACCCGCCCGGGTTGGCAATGGCATAGGCCTGCTGGGCCCGAACCGCGCGCACGCTGTTCTCGAAATAGTCGAAGGGTCCGATCTCGGCCGACTTCGCCCGCATCCAGGCGTCGCGGATGCCGCGGTAGTCGACGAACAAATGGCTGAACCGGTGTCCGAACATCGGCGCGAAATGCAGATGCGCCGGCCCATAGGCCTCGGTCCAGCTCTGGTCATGCACACTGCACCACTGGTCCCAGACGGATGGGGACACGGGATGGGTCCGGCTCCCGATCGCCAGCAGCAGGGTCAGCATCCCCTCGTTACAGATATGCCAGCCCGCCGGGATGAGGCCGGTCTCCGGGTGCCAGCCCATGCTCATCCGGTCCGGCCGCACGACGGCCCAGTCCCATTCGACGCGGTCATAGACGGCCTGGGTCAGCCGCCGGATCTCGGCTTCATCGGCATGGTCGCCGTCAAAGTAGCGGGCCGCGAACAGCATGCCGCCCAGCAGCAGCGTCGTGTCCACGGTCGACAGCTCGACCCGGCCAAAGCGGTGGCCGGTCTGCATGTCGAGGACGTGGTAGAAGAAGCCCCTGTAGCCGGTGACGCCGGATGCCTCCGGCCCCTGGGGCGCGTCGTGGAAGAAGCGCACGGTGTTCAGCGTCCGCGCCCTCGCCTCGTCGCGGCTCATCCAGCCGTTTTCGACGCCGACCGGCCAGCAGGCCAGGGCGAAACCGACCGCCGCGACCGAACAGAAGGACGGCGTCGGCCACCGGTCCGGGGTCAGGCCGCGCTCGCGATCGGTGACCTCGACGAACCAGTCGAAAGTGCGCCGTTGCAGCTCGGCCACCTCGGGGTCCAGCGGGACCACCACCCGTGAGGACGGCCCGGACGCGCACCCGCTGGCCAGCAGTGCGGCAGCCGCGCCGGTGCTCATCAGAAATCCGCGACGATCCATGTCGTCCCTTCTACGCCAACGCCCCCGCGTCACAAAAAGATGCGGCCGCCCCTCCGGAAGAAGGGGCAGCCGGTCGCAGGAGAGGGTCAGAAGCTGTAGCGGAAGCCCGGCGGGAAGGTCCCCGTCGGGAACAGACCGCGCGACGGCCGACCGAAGTTCGCGTTCGGATTCGTTGCCGAACCGGTGCCGCCGTCAGTCACAGCGCCTCGCAGGGTCGCACCGGTCGCCTGGGCAGACGCCGCTGTCAGACGGCCAGACTGGCAGCCATGGCAACCACAGATGCCGCGGCCATGGCGCGTCGGCGCACGCTCGGGCTGATCATGATCGGTCTCCGGTTGAAAAGGTTTGAAAGGCAGGGTCGGCGGCGTCTCCGATGCTGGAGTGACGCACCACAAGGCGCGGCGTAATGATCTCGCAGACGTCTGCCGGCGCGCGGTCAGGATCAGATGCCGCCGCGATCAGGCCGACGAGGCGCTCAACGGCGCGACGTCCCGTCGCCGCGATCTCGATCCGCATGGTGGTGAGGGCAGGACGGACCAGTCCCGCGATCGGCACATCGTCAAAGCCTACGACAGCCACGTGGTCGGGAACCCGGACGCCGGCATCCAGCATGGCGAGAAGGGCCCCGACGGCCATCATGTCATTGCCGGCGAACACGGCCTCGGGCCGGACGCCCTCGGCCAGGAGCTCGCGCATCGCCCGATAACCCGAGGCCTGGGTGAAATCGCCGGTCGTCACGCCCGGAACAAGCCCGGCGTCGCGCATAGCCGCCTCGTAGCCCGCCTGACGGTCACGGGCTGCAAGATTGCCGGAGGGGCCGCCGATATGGGCGATCCGCCGGTGGCCCAGTGACAGCAGGTGCTCGACCGCCGTCCGCGCCCCGCCGAGATTGTCGACGACGATCGAAGGACGGCCGGCCTCGTTAGGACCTCCGTTCATCAGAAGGACCGGCAACCGCCCGGCGAGGTTGGCGGCCAGATTGGCGTCATCGAGGTGAGGCGACAGCACGATCAGGCCGTCGACCCGGCCTCGCATGGAGCGGATCGCCGCCGCGGCGTCAGTGGCGTCAGCGTGCGAACTGGAGACGATCAGATGAAGCCCGGCCGCGCGTGCTGCTATGTCCATGCCCCGGATGAGTTCGGAGAAGAACTCCCCGAACAGCTCCGGCAGGATCACGCCGACGGTGTCGGTCCGGTTCGTCGACAGACTCCGCGCCCCGGAGTGCGGCACATAGGAGAGGGCTTCCACGGCTTCCAGAACCCTGAGGCGGGTGGGCTCCGTCACCACGCCGGAACCTGTCAGGACGCGCGATACCGAGGCGACGGAAACCCTCGCCCGTTCAGCCACATCCCGGATCGTGGCCGGATTCACGCACCGCTCCGCGGATCGCGTTCGGCGCATCGGCCTTGTGGCAGACAAGGGGTCAAGGGCTCGTTCCTGAAGGTTTCCAGCCGTTCCAGTCTTCTTGCCGAAGGTCCGTCGACAGGTAGCTGTAATCGGTTACATGACACACCCCCTGTGCGCCTCGCAAGTGTCGCAGTTCGAACACAGGTCGCAATCTGGAGGTTGCCCTGCTCTCGGCCGGGGTGAGATCTGGACGTCAGAGGTCGGCGGGAGGCCGGATGCGTCCGTAGAACGCCTCGATGAGATCAAGGCGTTCGCGGTTTGGAACGGGGCCTGCTCGCGGGCCATCATTGGTGAAATCCAGCAACCGGTCGTGAGAAAATGCTGGCCAGGAGGGCCGGCCATCTCCGTTCGGATCGCCCGACCTCGCGAACGTGGTCCAGTAGTCCGCCATGACCGCGGCCGCATTCGCATCGCGCGGTCCCATCGGCCGTCCGACCGTGCCCAGATTGTCGAAGACATACGGACGCTCCGAAGCATGGGTCGCCCCACCGCTCGTCTCCGGGCTCGAACCGGCGACGACATCGAACCGGTACAGGAAGGTCGGATGCCCGGCCCGGGCATGCAGTCTGGCGAGATGGCGCGCCGGCTCGTTGAACACCAGATCGCTGACAATGGAGGCCCCATAGCCGTCCGGACCGCCATAGGCCGAAATCAGGGCGTCGGACTCGGCCTCGGTCAAGGCATCGTCGATCCGTCCGTAGGCGCCGGCATCGGCCGGCCGGATCGACCAGAACTCCGCGCTGTTGGTACCCAGTATGAGCGGCACCGGGGCCTGACGCCCCGCCGCAAAGGCCTCGACGACATCGTCAGGCAAGATCTGCCCGTCGACGATGAGATTGTCGGAATAGAAGGCCGGTGGGGGTGCGAGCAGCCGTTCAGCCGGCAGGGCCCGGAGCTGATCAGCCGTCGCATCCGGCAGACCGGCCTGTCGAGCGAACGTCTCTCCGAGCGTCCGGGCCGATGGGCGATCAGGATGGTCCTCGGCCAGCAGGGCTGATCGCTGTCGCCCGAAACCGGACTGTACGATAGCCCGGTGAAACAGGCCCCTCGCCGCCGGGGCAATCATCAGTTGGGTCACCGCCGCGCCCCCGGCCGATTCGCCGAAGATGGTCACCGCTCGCGGATCACCGCCAAAGGCAGAAATGTTGTCCCGCACCCATTCCAGGGCCGCGATCTGGTCCATCACACCATAGTTGCCGGCGGCCTCTCCAGGGTCCCGCTCGGCAGCGAGGCCCGGATGGTCGAAGAACCCCAGCCTGCCCAGACGATAGTTGATCGTCACCACGACGACGCCGCGCTGCGCCAGACGGGTCCCGTCATAAAGCGCGGCCGTGCCCGATCCGTTGTTGTAGCCACCGCCGTGGATCCAGACCATCACGGGCCGTGCCCCGGCCCCGGCCCCGGGCGGCGCCCAGACATTCAGGGTCAGGCAATCCTCGCTCATCGGCAGGGGTCCGACACCCGGATCGCCGTTGGCGGGCGGCTGGATACAGATGGCCCCCGGGGCAGAGGCATCGCGCACATCCGCCCGGGACGGGGCGGGCTGAGGCGGGCGCCACCTCAGCGGCCCGACCGGCGGGGCGGCATAGGGGATGCCCTTGAAGGAGACCACACCGTCATGCGCGGTTCCGGCCAGCCGCCCGGGCTGCAGCGCGACTTCAGCGGAGAGGGAGGCGGGGTGAACCAGAAGGGACAGGACAGCGACCAGACTTGCGAGCGACCTGCACAATCCTACCCGACCGAAATGTGACGGCAATGCCCCGACTGGCGGATGCAGGACATCTGCGTTACGGCTCGTGCGTCTGTCCCCGGGAGACGGCCGCCCCGGAGGGATATCCATGACGACAGGGCTGGAGGGACGCCGCGTCCTGATCGTCGAGGACGAGTCGCTGGTCGCCATGCTGCTCGAAACGATCCTTGAGGACATGGGTTGCACGCCGGTGGGTCCGGTCGGTACCGTCGCCGAGGGGTTGGACATGGTGGCCGGCGCAGGCGCGCTCGACGGTGCCCTTCTGGACGTCAATCTCGGCGGTCATCAGGTCTTTCCTGTCGCCGAGGCGCTCCGTGACCGCGGGATCCCCTTCGTGTTCTCAACCGGCTATGGCGAGGGCGGACTGCCGGACGAATGGCGGGGTCTGCCGACCGTACAGAAGCCCTTCAGCGAGACGGCAATTCGCGAGGCGCTGATGCGGGCGATGGGCCTTGAGGCCGTCTAGAGCCTGATCGAGGTCAGAAGCGGGATGAGGCGTTCGCGCCAGGCCCGGTACCCGGCCTCATTCGGATGCACCGGGTCCATGAAGAGCGCGCTGTTCTGCCGACCGTCGGCACCAACGAAGGCCGGATAGAGATCGAGGTAGCGGACATGGCCAGCCTGGCCCGGCTCCGTGGCAAGCGCGGCCAGGGCCGAATTGACCGGCAGGACGAGGCCCTCATTCCTCGCGGGCTCATTGGTCGGCAGCAGCGATTGCAACACGATCCGCGCGTCCGGCTTGCGCGCGCGGACCGCCGCGACGACGGCGCGAACGCCGGCCACCACACTGTCTACGGCGGGCGTCTCGGCATCCCAGCTGTTGTTGATCCCGATCATCAGGACGATCACATCGGGATTGAGGTCCGTCCGGTCCAGTTCGCCAAGACCGCCCTCTGAGCGCGGCTGGATCCTGTAAAGGACATGTTCGGTGCGATCGCCCGAAATGCCCAGGTTCAAGCCCAGATTCGAAGGGTCGCCCCCGCCGAAGGTTTCGTCCCAGACGGCCAGTCCGCCGACCTCGCCCGGGAACCAGGGATTGTCTCCCATCGTCCAGAAATCGGTGATGGAGTCGCCGAGGAACAGCAGTTTGACGTCGGCGAGACTCTCCGGCTGCTCCAGCCGACGGGTGATCTCGTTGAGCCGCTTCTGCCAGTATTCGATCCGCACGGCCGGTCGGGTCGAGTTGAAGCCCGTCGGAGCCTGCGCCATGGCTGGAGCCCCGGCCAGCAGCAGGCCGACGAACATCGCAACCGGAAGGACCAGCGAGGGGACCATCCACGATCGATGAGCTTGCATCTCGACACGTCTCCGGTGGAACCCCGACGCTAGACCCGTCATGCGAGCCGGGCAAATCAAGGTGGAGAGACGCTCAGCGTCCGAGATCTTTCAGCACCGCCCGCGCCGCATTGTGTCCCGGAGCGCCCGTAACGCCCCCACCGGGGTGGGCCCCCGACCCGCAAAGATACAGGCCCGGCACCGGCATCCGGTGATCGGCATGGCCCAGGACCGGGCGTGCGCTGAACAGCTGGTCCAGCGTCAGCCGGCCGTGGAATATGTCGCCGCCGACCAGGCCGAATTTTCGCTCGAGATCCAGCGGCGTGAGCGCCATGTGGCCGATGACCGACGCCCTGAAACCGGGGGCCCAGGCTTCGACCGTGTCGATCATCAGATCCGCCACCGCAGCCCGATGATCGTCCCAGCTGGCCCCTTGCGGCAGGGTGGGGGCGACGTGCTGGCAGAACAGACTGGCCACATGCGCCCCGGACGGAGCCAGCGTGTCGTCGAGGGTCGACGGGATCAGCATTTCAATGATGGGTCGCGACGACCAGCCGCCCAGACGGGCCTCGGCGTGGGCCCGGTCCATATAGGTCAGGCTGGGGCCCAGGATGATGCCGGCGGTCAGATGGTCTCCCGCCTCGGGCCGGGCTGAAAAGCGCGGCAACTCCGACAGGGCGACGTTCATGCGAAACGTGCCGGAACCCGAGGCATAGTGGCCCATGCGCTCGGTGAAGTCGGCGGGCACGACCGCCGGATCGACCAGCCGGTCGAACAGCAGCCGGGGGTGGACATTGGCCACCACGGCCCGGGTCCTGACCACGTCCCCGCTGGCCGTGACGACGCCGACGGCGCGTCCACGCCCGGTCAGGACCTCCGACACCTCGGCGTCGAGGCGGATCTCGACGCCGACCTCACGACACGCGGTTGCCATGGCCTCGGTGATCGCGCCCATGCCACCGATCGCATGGCCCCAGGCCCCTCGCTTGCCGTTCACCTCGCCGAACACATGGTGCAGCAGCACATAGGCCGATCCTGGCGTGTAGGGACTGGCGTAGTTGCCCACCACGCTGTCGAAACCGAACAGCGCCTTGATCGGATCGCTCTCGAACCAGCCGTCCAGCCAGTCTCCGGCCGACTTTGCGAACAGGTCCAGCACGTCACGACGGCCGGTCAGGTCGAGCCCGCCCAGCCGTCGGACCACCGACGCGGAAGAGAGCAGCTCTGGCAGGGCATCGCGCCAGCCGCCCCCGGCAAGGTTTGGCGGGGCTTTCAGCACCAGGGCCCGCAAGACGTCCGCCACCGCCTCCAGCCGCCGCTCGTATTCCGGCAGCCGTTCCGCGTCACGGGCGGAGAACTGCGCGACCGATCCGACCGTGCGCCCCTCCCCCGCTTCCAGGGCCCGCCCGTCGTCGAGGGGCAGAAAGTTCGACAGGCGACGCTCGACGATCCTGAGCCCGTGCCGGGCCAGATCCATATCGGCGATGATCTTCGGGTTCAGCAGGCTGACCGTGTAGCTGGCGGTCGAGTTCCGGAAACCCGGATGAAACGTCTCGGTGACGGCCGCCCCACCGACCACGGCCCGACGTTCGAGGACGACGACCCTCAGTCCGGCGCGCGCCAGATAGAAGGCACAGACCAGACCATTGTGCCCGCCGCCGATGACGACGGTGTCCGCATCTAGCCGCGCCATTCAACCTCCGACGGCTCTTTGCCTTGACCGATCCGGCGCGCGGCCATCCGCCCGACCCGGATCATGCCATGATCGCCGCGCTCCGCAGCGCCGCCAGATTTGCGGACCCGGTGCAGAAGCAGGTGGTGCGCAGTTGTCGTATGGCCACCTCGAAATGCGCGATCACAGCCTCGCTCGACTGTGTCGCGGCACCCAGAACCCCCGCCGCCTGGCCGACCACATCGGCACCCAGGCGGATCGCCTTGGCCGCATCCACGCCGCTGCGCACACCCCCGGACCCGATCAGCACAACGTCCGGACACATGGCACGCACGTCGGCGATCGCCCGAGCCGTCGGTATGCCCCAGTCTGCAAAGGCGAGGGCATGGGCCTTGTCCGCAGCCGCCGTGGATCGCTCTCCCTCGATCAAACCCCAGTTCGCCCCGCCCGCCCCGGCCACGTCGATGGCGGCGACGCCCATGTCGACCAGACGGCGGGCGGTCCCGGCCGATATCCCGGCTCCCGTCTCCTTGACGACGACGGGTGCATCCAGCTTGCGGACCAGGGCGTCCAGCGCGGCCCCGACGCCCCACCAGTCGCGGTCGCCCTCGGGCTGGCAGGCTTCCTGAAGCGGGTTCAGATGCACGATCAGGGCATCGGCCCCGATCATGTCCATGATCCGTCGAGCCTCCTCGACCCCGAAGCCCCGCGTCAGCTGGGCTGCGCCGATGTTGGCCAGGATCGGCGTATCCGGTGCCCGGTCTCTCAGAGAGGCGTTCAACCCCCCGCCCGCACCGCCCTCCAGCGCACCCCGCTGCGACCCTACGGCCAGGGCGATGCCGAGGGACTGGGCCGCCTCGGCCAGATGGGCATTGATGGCCTCGGCCCTCGCCGGGCCACCCGTCATGGAGCTGATCAGGAACGGTGCCCGCAACCGCCGCCCCAGAAAGTCCACGCCCAGGTCGATCTTCGCATGGTCGAGATCAGGCAGGGCGTCATGGACGAAACGGATGGCGTCGAAGCCAGCGTCCCGCGCATGGCGCCCGCCCCCCGACAGCACGACGTCCAGGTGCTGGTCCTTGCGGTCGCGGATCGCGTCTTCGGTCATGTCTTCCTGCTTAGCGACGCCCGGTCGCGGTTGGAACCTCGCGCGACGCGGCGTAGGGTCCGGCCATGATGATCGTCTGGTTCACTCTGCTGACCCTGGCCGTCTTCTTCCTGATGGAAGGGGTCGCCTGGACGACGCATCGCTACATCATGCACGGCCCCCTCGGCTGGGGCTGGCACCGGGACCATCACGAGCCCCACGACAAGACCTTCGAGCTCAACGACCTCTACGGCGTGGTCGGAGCGATCACAGGCACAAGCCTGTTCATCGTCGCCTGGCTGACCGATCTGTGGTGGATACGGGCCATCGCGCTCGGCGTAACCCTGTATGGGGTCGTCTATGCCTTCGTGCATGACGGCCTTGTGCACCAGCGCTGGCCCTTTCACTGGATGCCCAGGAACGGCTACGCCCGCCGGCTGGTCCAGGCCCACAAGCTGCACCACGCGGTTCAAACGCGGGACGGGGCCGTATCCTTCGGCTTCGTCTTCGCGCCGAACCCTCAACGCCTGAGCGCGATCCTCAAGGCCCGCCGGGCCGAACGCGCCACGACGGACATCGCCGCCGGGTGACGCGCGGACACCAGACCGTTGTCGGCCTGATGCTCGCCGCCCTGATCGTGACCGGCTGGGCGACGCTGCATGTTCGGGGCGTCTTTTTCCAACCCTTGTCCGGGGGGGCCTTGTTCTGGACCCCGCTGCTGATCCTGACCCAGAGCTGGCTGGGTGCCGGCATGTTCATCGTCGCCCACGATGCCATGCACGGATCGCTCGCGCCCGGTCGGCCGCGGCTGAATGCCGTGATCGGGCAGATCTGCGTCGGTGCCTATGCCGCCTTCTCCTATCGCAAGCTGAACATCTGCCATCATCAGCACCACCGGGCCCCGGGCACCGCTGACGATCCGGATTTCCACGCCGAGCGGCCCGAGGCCTTCCTGCCGTGGTTCTACGGCTTCTTCACCCGCTACTTCGGCTGGCGCGAGTTCGCCATCGTGACGGCGGTCCTGATCGCCTACCTGTTGATCGGCGCGACGGTGGCCAACCTGATCCTGTTCTGGGCCCTGCCGGCGGTGCTCAGCGCGCTGCAGCTGTTCGTGTTCGGAACCTGGCTGCCGCATCGGCACACGAACGGCGAGGCTTTCGCGGACCATCACAATGCGCGAACCCTGCCCATGCCATGGATCGCTTCATTGTTGAGCTGTTTCCACTTCGGCATGCATCACGAACACCACCTGTCGCCCGCGACCCCATGGTGGAAACTGCCCGCCGTCCGCCGCGAAACCTTCAGACGCGGGTCCACAGCTCAGGTCTGACCGGCAGGGGCTTGCCGCGATCCAGGGCCTGGGTCCAGACGGCAATCAGCGCGCCCCGCCCGAACAGCCACAGCTTCATCAGCCGCCCGACGGAGACCCGCGACCGCCACGCCTCGGGCCCACCGCGACGGACCTTGCGGCCGATCTCGCGATAGACGCCCCGAGCGGCTGCGATCGCCATGGCCGATCGAAACGGCAGGCCCCGCAGGCCGTCCCGCGCGCTGTCATAGTAGGGCTCCGCCACGGCCAGCAGGCGCCCGGTCACATCGTGGACCGCAGCCCGATTGGCCGGGTCGGCCACGGCCCCGGCGGTCGGCTCCAGTCCGGCCTCCACAAGCCAGTCTGCCGGGAGATAGACCCGGCCGCCCTCGGCATCCTCGATGACGTCGCGCGAGATGTTGGTCAGCTGGAAAGCCAGTCCGAGGTCCTGCGCGCGCCGCAGGGTCTCGGGGTCCGTCACCCCCATGACCCTCGCCATCATCACCCCGACGACGCCCGCGACGTGCCAGCAATAGGCCATGACGTCGTCCAGGGTCCGATAGTCCCGACGCTCGACATCCATGGCGAACCCGTCGATCAGGTCCATGGCCCAGCGGTCCGGCAGACGGTGCCGGATCGCCACGCGCTGAAAGGCGGCGAAGACCGGATCGGACATGGTCTCGCCCGTCATGGCCCGCCGGGTCAGGTCGTACAGGCGCTCCAGGCGTCGCTTCTGTTCCTCGGTGGTCAGGACCTCGTGGCCGAAGCCATGGTCCTGACCGTCGATCTCGTCGTCGCAAGCGCGACACCAGGCGTAGAGCAGCCAGGCATCCTCACGCACCTTCGGGTCGAACAGCCGGGACGCAGAGCGAAAGCTCCTGGAGCCCTTTGTGATCGAGGCCTTGGACGCGGCGAGGATGGCATCGGTCACCGGACGTCCGCCGCCTGCTCCAGCATCAACCCCGCCGTGGCCTTGGCCGAGCCGACCACGCCGGGAATGCCCGCCCCGGGATGGGTGCCGGCCCCGACAATGTACAGGTTCGGCATGACATCGTCGCGGTTATGCGGCCGGAACCAGGCACTCTGGATCAGGATCGGCTCCAGCGAGAAGGCCGAACCGAGATGGGCGTTCAAATCGTCCTTGAAGTCCTGCGGTGTCCAGATGCGAGTTGTGACGAGGTCACGCCGCAGGTTCGGCATGTAGCGCTCTTCGAGATAGTCGATGATCTTCTCGCGGTACTCCGGCCCCTTTACAGACCAGTCGATATCCGCGGCCCCCAGATGAGGGACCGGCGACAGGACATAGTGGCTGCTCATGCCCTCGGGAGCCATCGACGGATCGGTCGCGCAGGGCGCGTGCAGATAGAGAGAGAAGTCCTCCGGCAGGGTCGGCCCGGCGAAGATTTCCGAGATGAGTTCCCTGTACCGTGCGCCGAAGCAGATCGTGTGGTGGGCCAGCTGCGGCTGGGGCGTCGAAACACCGAAGTGCAACACGAACAGCGACATCGAGAAGCGCTGGGACTTCAGCGATTTCGCCTTGGCTCTTCCGCGTGGCGTGCGGCCCAGCAGCTTGTCATAGGTATGGACGACATCGGCGTTGGAGGCGACCATGTCCGCCGCGATCGTCTCCCCGCCCTCGAGAGTGACCCCCGTGGCCCGCCCGCCCTCGGTCTCGATCCGCTCGACGGCACTGTTCAGGCGAACGACGCCCCCGAGGTCCTCGAAGAAGCGAACGAGGCCGGCGATCAGGGCACCGGTCCCGCCCCGGGCGAACCAGACGCCGCCGCGCCGCTCCAGCGCATGGATCAGCGAATAGACCGAACTGGACTTGAACGGATCCCCGCCCACCAGAAGCGTGTGGAAGCTGAACGCCTGACGCAGATGCGGGTCCTGGATGTATCGGGCGACCATGTCATAGACGCTGTTCCACGCCTCCAGCCGGGCCAGCACCGGGGCCGCCTTCATCATCGTCCAGAACGACTGGAACGGAACCGAGCCCAGCTTGATATAGCCCTCCTGATAAAGGGCTTCGGAGTGGGCATGGAACCGCCGATAGCCCTCGACATCGGCCGGATTCAAGGCCGCCATCTGGCGCTCCATGGCCGTCTGGTCGTTGTTGTAGTCGAAGTGGACGCCGTCCTCCCAGCAGAGCCGGTAGAAGGGGTCGACCGGCATCAGGTCGATGTAGTCCTTGAGCTCGGATCCCGTGCCTTCGAACAGCTCGGTCAGGCAGTCAGGGTCGGTGATGACCGTCGGGCCGGCATCGAAGGTGAAACCCTGTTCCTTCCAGACGTAGGCGCGGCCGCCGGGCTTGTCGCGCTTCTCGACAAGGGTGGTCTGCACCCCTGCCCGCTGCAGCCGTATCGCCAGCGCGATGCCACCGAAGCCCGCCCCGATAACGACCGCCCGTTTCGCCGCAACGTCTCTCATGCCACTCTTCCTCGTCCTGTCTCGCGGACCTGCCGCAGCGCCCGACCGAAGGGCACGGGGGGTTTTCCCGTGAGGATACGCGCCTTGTCGAGAAGGGTACTCCTGCCTGCGTAGAAGCGCCGCAGCACGCCGTCGGACAGGCCATAGAACCGCTGGAAAACGCGCCAGCGCTCTCCCGGATCGGCAGCCCTGAACAGCATCCGGTTCAGCAGCCGGTAAAAGGCGCGATCCCGCCACAGATCTTTCGAGTGAGCTTCCGTCATCGTTCTCAACGCGGCCGAAGACAGGTCTTCGAGAGTCGTGATCAGCCGGGCCAGACGCACGGCATCGGGCAGGGAATATCCCGTCACGGGGTGAAACAGCGCGCCCAGGAGACCGGCACGGGCGACCGGCTCGCCGTCCGCCCAGAAAGCATCGATGTCGCCGTCCAGCGCGATGGGCAAAACACCTTCCTCCTCGGCGACGACCGCCGTGACCGTCCAGCCGCGGGAGCGGATGTAGTCGGCGATGCGCCGCTTCAATTCGGGTCGGTCCAGCACCGGACTGTCGGTGTAATAGGTGTCCTCGACCATGACAGTCTTGGCATCGAACGGCAGAAGATAGACGAACCGGTAGGCTCCGAACTGTTCGACCGTGGCGTCCATGATCGTCGGCCGGGTAAGGCCATGCGGTTCGCTCAGTCGCACTGTCTGTCCGACGAAGCTCTGCCAGCCCAGGTCGAGCGTCTTCGTCGCCTTCGGCCCACGGGCGTCGATCACCCCGCGAGCGCGGATCCGGCGCTGATCCGACAGTGTGACCCCGTCCGGATCCACCGCGACGGCCTCGCCGGTAATGAGCCGATCGCCCAGCAGGGGCGCGACCGCAGCGTGCAGCCGCCCGGACGTCAAGCTGCTGTAGCCCGTGGTGACGGTTCGGCTGCGGCGGGGGAAGTGGACCTCATAGCCCTGGGGCCAGCGATGCTCGATCGCCGGGCTCAGCCACGCCTGGTCGTCGGCGGCGATATCGCTGTCGAAGATGGACCAGGTGTGGTTGCCGCCGAGCGAGCCATCACGTTCAATCACTGCAACGCGGACCTCGGGTCGATCGAGAGCCAACCGCCATGCGATCAGGCTCGAGGCAAGGCCACCGCCGACCAGAATCAGATCGAATTCAGGCGTTTCGGTGGTCATCCGCGCACCGGTTGATCGGGGGCACCCGTTGCTGCCGGGGCCGTTCGCGCGCAGGGCCCCTGCCGTCCACCGTTGTTCATCCCACCAACTCCTCCCGGTCTTCGCCGGGCACAAGACCCACGGTTCGCGCCCGATCCGAAAGCCATTCTTCCTGCGTCACCGCAGTTGTAAGGCCAGACCGACGGGAACGTGAGCCGTTTCTGCGCTCGCAGGACCTGGATTGCACGGGTCAGTCGTCTAGGCGGCGCTTTGGGCGAGGCGCCAGCCCGGGCGCTGGCCTCGCGCCCTCCCCAGCAACCGGGCTGCGGCGAGGCGGCCGGACAGGGTCGCCATCGGAATGCCGGGTCCGGGGTGAACCCCTCCGCCCGCCAGATAAAGACCCTCAAGGCCGCTCTCGGGCCCTGGGCGCTGGAAACTGCCCATCAGTCCATGATTGGCCCGGCCGTAAAGGGCGCCGCCGCTGCCCGGAAAGAGCCGCTCGAAATCGTCGGGACCGGTGGCAACGGCCGCTTCCGGTACCGCGTCCACACTCAGACCGCAGCGCTCCAGCATCGACCAGGCCCGACGACGCACGTCCTCAAGACGCGCCGGCCCGAAAGCGCCCCGGTCACCGATCGCGGGGGCATTGACCAGAAGCAACAGCCGCTCGGTCTGGCCCTGCGGCGGCTGATCGCTATGGCGATCCTGGGCACAAATATAGACCGTCGGCCGCTCGCAGATTGTCTGGCGGCCCAAAGCGGCCCGGAACTCTTCCTCATAGTCATCTGAAAAGAATACTGAATGATGAGAAAGGGGGAAGCCGCTCGTACGGGCCTCAACACACCATGTCACCGCCGAGAGCGAGCGGTTCCTGACCGGTACGGGGACCGGACCGATCGGCTGGTCGGCTCCGGTCAACCTGCCCCTGAGCGCTGAGACATCGCCGTTGTAGATGATGGCTCCAGCCTCGATGACCTCTCCCGACTGAAGCCGGACGCCGGAAACCCGTCCACCCGCCTGAAGGATTGACGTCACACCTTCGCTATAGCGAAACGCCACCCCAAGTGATCGCGCCAGGGCCTCCATCCCGAGGGCAACCCGGATCATCCCACCCTGTACGAACCAGACCCCGTCCTTCTCAACATGGGCGATCAGCATGAGTGTCGCCGGAGCCGCGAAGGGGGACGAGCCGGTGTAGGTGGCATAGCGGCCGAACAGTTGACGCAGGCGAGGATCGCGGAAGTATCGTCCCAGTTCCGCCCAAAGCGTTTTGTGAGGTGCCGTGTCCAGCAGGGCAGGCATTCCTGCCAGCCCCACGCGGACAGGCATGTCCAACAATCCCGGGCGATGCGCCGAGATGAAGGACTCGCGGAGAACGGCATAGATTGACTCGCTGCGCTGACAGAAGGCGCGATATCCGTCGGCGGCCGCCTTGCCTGCGAAATCACCGATCGCGGCGATCGACCGCTCCGTGTCGGCGAACAGGTCCAGCCGCGTCCCGTCGGTCCAGCCATGCCGGGCCAGCGTCTCGGCCGTGCCGAGGGTCACATGATCCGCGAGGCTTGATCCGGCGTCGGCGAAGAGGCTTTCAAAGACCCAGCGCATCGTGAACACCGTCGGCCCGGCATCGATACCCGCGCCACCGGACGGGTGAAGCTGCCGCATCTTTCCGCCCGGCGTCGCGGCCTTCTCCACAACCGTCACCTGGCAGCCGGCACGGGCCAGATCGATGGCCGCGGCCAGCCCGCCCATACCTGCGCCGATGACCAGAACCGACGACTCTCTCATCCGCCGCTGGCCAGTTTTCCAAGCCGCGATCCGGACTGGCCGATCTTCCGGTAGTGATAGAGAATCAGACCGAGGCCGACGGCGAGAGGAATGGCCCAGAGTCCGGGGTTCAGGGCGAGTTCCGGCATGACCCGGACCGCACCAAAGGCGAAAAACGCCGTATAGACCGAGATCCCGGCCCCAACGATGCCTTTGACATGCTCCCTCAGCCACGCCTTTCCCGGAGGGGATGGATTGAGCATATGTGCGAGATTGGTCGCGACCGTAGCAAAGCCGATCACCGATGCCGCGACGATCAGGAGCTCGCCGGTCCTGAGCCCCTCCGCGACGCAGGCGAGGGACGTAAGGCCCAGAAGCGACTGCAGGCCCAGATTCAGGCGGCTCCGGTTCCCGGCGTGATCGGCCTTGTTCTTCAGGACCGCCCGGCCATACCAGGCCAGGTTGACCGTCAGGACACCCAGATGAAGCATGAGCACGCCAAAAAAGCTGCGGACGAACGCAGGGTCAGTCAGATGAGGATGTGTGCCCAGCGGGTCATAGAGGGTGCACAGGGCCAGAAGGATCGCGATCGAGCCTGCGCCGAGGATAGAGTTCGCAAAAACACGACCCGACACGCGATGGATCACCGACCCTTTCCGGCTGAACACCGGTATCCAGAAGCTCACAAGGCCTACGGTCCCGAACACGACATGGACCGCGATCAGACTCTTGAACAGGAGATACATGGTCGAGCCTTGCGGACGGCGGCGTCGGACGGTCTTTTCATCCTTCAGCGGAGCTGTTGAAGTTTCAAGGGATCAAGATGCGCTGCAAGGAAAATCTCCGATGAAGCCGTCACACGGAACGGTTCCACCCGATCTGTACACTCCGCCCGGGCCGGACCCGCTGCCGCCCCTCGCCGCCCTCGTGCGGACTGCCCTTGGCGGCGAGGGCAACCTGCTGAGCCTTCTTCCGGCCTCTGCCTACCAGGTGCCCTTCGGGCCCCTCGGCTATTCGCGCCGGTTCATCCTGATCGTCAACGATCCCGATCATATCCGGTCCATCCTGGCGGACCCCGATGACGTGTTTCCCAAGAGTGACCTGATGGTCGGAGCGCTGGAACCCCTGGTGGGCGATAGCATCTTCGTTTCAGCCGGGGATCGGTGGCGGGCCCAGCGCCGGATGATCGATCCTTCCTTTTCACACATCCGGCTCAGCCTCGCCTTTCCGGCCATGGCGGCGGCCATCGACGATGTGGAGACCCGGCTCGACGAACGGTGCCGGACTGGCGAGGCCTTCTCGCTCGACATGATGCTGGGTCAGCTGACCGCCGACATCATCTGCAGGACGGTGTTCTCCACCTCCCTGGCGAACGACACAGCCCGGGATGTATTCGAGTCCTTCGCGGTCTTTGAACGCAGTGTGGCGCATGTCGAACTGCGCCGCCTGATCTTCGATCGCGCCTTTTCGGCGATTCCGCAGAGTCCGGCGGTGCTGCAGGCCTGCGCCCGCATCCGGCACCATATCGGAACCCTCCTTGATCTTCATCACGCGGCAGGGACGAGCTTCGACGACATCACCACCAACCTGATCGGGGCCAGGGATCCGGCCGGTGGCGGGGCCTTCACGCGGGAGGAGTTGATCGACCAGCTGGGGGTCTTCTTCCTCGCAGGCCATGAGACGACAGCCAGCGCCCTGACCTGGGCCTTCTTCATCTCGGCTATGCGCCCCGAGGTAGCAGACCGTATCGAGGCGGAAACGCACGAACAGGCCCCGGGCGACTCCATAGGCTTCGAACAGACCCGACAGCTGACCTATGCCCGCAACGTTTTCCGCGAGGCGCTTCGGCTGTATCCACCGATCACCTTTCTGCCGAGAGTCGCGCTGAAGCCCGTCAGGTTTGGCCGCTATCAGCTTCGTCGCGGCTCGATGGTGATGATCGCGCCTTGGGTCGTCCACCGCCATTCGGGTCTCTGGAAAAATCCTCACGCGTTTGACCCCGACCGGTTCCTGCCCGAGCGCGAGCATGAAATGACGCCGGGTGCCTATATCCCGTTTGGAATCGGCAGGCGGGTCTGCATCGGTGCCGCCTTCGCAACCACCGAGGCCACCCTGATCCTCGGCCGGCTCCTGAAGCGCTACCGGTTCAGCATTGAACGTCCTGAGCGGGTTCGTCCGGTGGCACGCCTGACGACCCGTCCGGCGGAAGAGATCATGGTTCGCATCCGCAGGACAGGAGACGCAAGGTGACACCGGGGACTGTCCTGATCACCATCGGTCGGTTGCCCAAGGCGCTGGACTTCGCTCGTGCCTTTCATTCAGCAGGGTGGACCGTGGTCGTGGCAGAGCCCTTCCGCCTGCATCTCACCGGGGCTTCCAACAGCGTCTGGAAAAGCCGCGTTACCCCTGCGCCCTCCGCTGGCAAGGCTGCCTATCTCGAGGCCCTGCTGCAGATCATTGCCGACGAAGCCGTGGACCTTGTGCTGCCCCTCTCGGAAGAGACCATGCATGTGGCCCACCTGCACGACCGGCTGCCTGCCGGAGTGAGCGTTTACGCCCCGCCGGTCGACGCGCTGATGGAGCTGCACGACAAGGGGCGGTTCGCGGCCCTCGCCGCCTCATTGGGTCTTTCGGTTCCCCGCACGGCCGTGCTCGGGAGCACACAAGCGGCAGCCCTGTCGGCGACGTACGATTATGTTGTGAAGCCGGCCCTGTCATGCTCGGGCCGCGGAATCGCGTTCGGGCGAGCCGGGACCTCACCGTACCCGGCCAGCACCGATGCACGCCAGATCGTGCAGCAGCGGATCGACGGGTCGCATTTCAGCACCTTTTCGATCGTCCATGGCGGCAAGGTCTCCGTCACAGTGGTCTATCGCGGCCTGGTCATGTCCGGGACCGTCGCCGTGGCTTTCGAACGCGTTGAACATCGGGCCATTGCGGCCTGGGTCGAGGCCTTTGCCTTGCGCATAGGCCATACGGGCTTCATCTCGTTTGACTTCATCGTAGACACTGACGGCCATCCGCAGGCGATTGAATGCAATCCTCGGGTGACCAGCGGCGTTCATTTCATCGAGACCCGGGACCTTGCGGCCACGACACTGGACCCGGCCGCGCCTCCGCCCGGACTGCGGGTCACCAGGCAGATGCAGCAGTTCTATCCAACGCTCACCGAGACCCAGGGCTCCGTTCTCGCCCCGTCCCGCTTCCGGGCCAATCTCGCGGCCCTGATGAAGGCGCGGGACGTCAGCTGGAGCGCTGCGGACCCCTGGCCCTTCGTCTCCATGCCGCTCACCTCCTTCCAGATTATCGCTGCCTCGCTGCGTGAGGGGCGCTCGTTCGGAGAGGTGTCGACACGCGATATCAGCTGGTTCGAGGAAGCCGGCTGAGGGGCCCGTCCTACCAGGAGATGCGCGGCATCCGGAACGGCAGCAAACAGCGCACCGCAGGATTGCTGAACCGGTCGAGCATGAGACTCTCGTGCCAGATGGCCGCCGGATGCCCGAGGACATCTCCCGACAACGCCGAACGTGAATAGAAGGGGGTATCTTCCAGAGTTCTCGCCACGGTCATTCTGCTTCCGGCATCGCCGCGGGCATGACGATCCACCCCCCAGAACGTCCGTGGGAGGGCTTGAGCCGGCGGTGCCTCGATCCGCTCGATCTCGCCGTTCCGCGCGACACGCAGGGCGAGTTCGTGGCGCACGCCGTTGAGACGTTCGACATCGTAGAACAGCAGGGCGTCGTCAGCCGTGTGTGCCCGCGACCAGTCCCAGCGACGGAAACGCACTTCCAGTGGTTCACTGCCGTGATTTGTATCCAGGTAGCCGTCTCCGCTCCACGACAGCCCGGGTGTGTCAAATGAGACATCGACACGCGCACGGGGGGCGAGAGGCTGCCAGACATGCTCCTGGGCGGCATCGAGCGGAAACGCCCTTCCGGTCAAGGCCTCTGGCCTCAGCCGGATCGTACCTCTCAACCGCTCGGGGAAGGGATTGGCGATCTCGTCAATCCTCGCCGTCAAAACACCGTCCTGCCAGGACAGGCTGCTCGGGCCGATTGAGATGTGGCTGGCATCACGTTCAAGCCGCCGCTCGGGGCGCTCGGTCATGGCCCAGCGCCCGGCTCCGCCATCAAGACGATACAGGGCCAGATTGACGGCACAGTGATTGAAGGGGTCCGCCCAGCCCGACCATGCGTAGTAGGGCGAGAACACACTGCCGATGAATGTGATCAGGGTCAGGCCATATCGACCGTCGTCGCTCTGGGCATCGATGTACCACCACAGATAACCGCCGGGCGGCACATAACTGTCGAAACGGGGAGCCCCGTCGGGACCCGCTCCGCCGAAGGTCGGGACCAGCGCAGCCCGCCTGGCGGCCCTTGAATAGCGAATCCAGGGTGGGTCGAAGGCGGCATAGAAGTTGTGGTTCTCCCGCCGGCTCGTCGTCGCTTCCTGTTCGAACCCGGTCGCCGTCATCGTCCTGAAGTGCCCTGCTACCGGTGACACGGCCCAGGCTACCCAGCCCCGCCGTCAAGCACATCTCGCACCGTTTCAAGCGAACTGACAAGATGGATTGACACTTGAGTGTCAATTCTTGTTGTCACTTTCAGGGGCGCCCTACGGGAGACCCTCGCGTGACATTTTCCCGCGGAGCCTGGATCGGCGCCAATTCGGAGCCTGGGACGAAGGCAACAGAGGGTGCCGATCGGGAACGATCGGCACCCTCAACGGGGTGTTCCGCGAACCGGTTCTGCCGTCCGTCCTTTCCGAGAGCCCGGCGCGGTCGGCCGCGTCTCCTGGTGGAAAAGATCAGTCCCTGGTCTCGACCGTCAGGACGTAGTCACCGGTCTGACCGGGACCGAAGCTGCGGGCGCGGACCACATATTCGCCCTCTTCCTCGACCGCCCAGTCGACCTTGGCATGGGTGTCGGACAGGCTGTCATCGTCAGACGCCACGGACGTGAAACCGCCGCTACCGTCCTCCCGGCCGATGTCCAGATAGGTGTCGAACTCGTTGGAGACCATCGTCAGGCGCAGCTTGTCACCCGCCTTCACGGTGATCCGGTAGGCGTCGTAGAAGGCCCCGTCCTCGGCGATGCCGTCATCCTCGCCGAGGGTTCCACGAGCGGTCGCACCTATGAGGATGCTGCCCGGCACAGGCTGCGGACCGCGGTCGATCAGCTGAAGCGAGTACAGACCGTCCGCATCGGCATAGAGGGGCGAGGCCCGGAGGATAAAGTCACCGGTCGACGGAAGGATGTAGTTCAGACGAGAGTCCGTCCCCTCGCCCAGACCGTCGTCATCACTGGCAAGGGCGTAGAAATCGCCGTCGGGACTGCCGATCTGGAGGAAGGTGTCGAAGTCGCCGGAACGCAGGATGACCTGGATCCGGTTGCCCTCCGTCCCCGAGATCCGGAAGGCGTCGAAGCTCCGGTTGTCGTCATCCTTCGGGTCCGTGTCGGCGATCTCGCCCTGGATCGTCTGGCCATAGGCCAGCGGGGTCGGGTCCGGATCGGGCGCGGACTCGATCAGGGTAAGCGTATAGGCCCCGAGGCCGTCCTCGCTGAAAGCCCGCGCCTCCAGCGTATACTCGGCGGTCTCTGTCAGGGTGTGTGACAGGCGCGAATTGGTTCCTTCACCGGCACCGTCATCATCTGAATCGACAATGTAGCGGGCATCCCCCTCACCCGCGTAGAGGTCCAGATAGGTATCGAAATCTTCCGAGCTCATGGTGACCACGAGACGCTGGCCCGCTCGACCCTGGAATGTGTAGGCGTCGGCGCGCTGGCCGCCGGGGTTCAAACCATCATCCTCCGAAAGGACACCCTCGAGCGTGTCCCCGAACGCGATGGTCTGGGTCACGATCGGTGGCGGGCCCTCGGCGATGCCGACGGTGTAGGCTCCCGTCTGGCTCCCACCGAGGGGAGCCGCCCGGACCAGATATTCGCCGTCGGCCGGCGCCGTGAACACGAGGTATGAGTTGAGGCCTCCGGCCGGGCTGTCGTCATTGGACGCCAGTTCCTCGAAGCGGCCGCTGAGCGCCATGCCCCCGACGCGGACGATCGGATCGAAGGCGTCGCTTTCCATCGTCACGGCGATACGGTCGCCCTCGCGGGCGGTGAAGCTGTAGGCGTCATAGAGATAGGCCGACCACTGATCGTAGCCCTCCTCCTCAGGATCGGCGTCCGTGATCTCGGCCTCGACGGGTTCGCCGAGACGGATGGGGGTCGGACGCGGTGCGGGCGGCGCAGGACCGCGATCGATGACCTTGAGTAGGTAGTCACCGCCCTCCAGCCCCCCGAGAGTCCGCGCCCTGAGGACATAGGTCGCATCACTGTCGACGCTGAAGCGCAGCCGTGAGTTCAACCCCTCTCCAAGGCCGTCATCGTCAGCCGCAATGACCTCGTCGCTGCCGGGGGTCAGCAGTTCCAGATAGCTGTCGAAGGCGTCGGAGCGCAGGGTGAACTCCAGCCGCTGGCCCTGGCGCGCCGCGATTGAATAAAGGTCGTAGACATACTGACCCAGCTCCCCGTCATCGACCTGAAGGTCATCCGCGGTCAGGGCACCTGAAACGTCCTGATCGAGGCGCAGCGGCGTCGGGTCCTGCGCCACGGCCTGACCGGCGGCGCAGATCAGCGCCAGGGCGCTGGCGGTGATGGCGAAGGTCGAGCGGCGCATTGGTTATTCCCCGTTTTGCGAGCCGATCATAGACGCCGATCCGTGACGCCTGTAAATCGCCCGCGACCCTTCGGATTCTGACGAAACGGAGCCACCCGTGGCCCTTCCTCCAGCGCGCGCCAGCCTGATCGACGGAAAGGGCTTCGCCGGGGTTCTGGTTGAGCGCATCGCCGCCGCCGCCGCCCGTCTCGAACAGGCGCACGGCGTCAAGCCGGGTCTGGCCGTCGTCATCGTCGGCGAGGATCCGGCCAGCCAGATCTACGTCCGCAACAAGGGTGAGACGACGGCCCGGGCCGGCATGCGTTCCGACACCCACCGGCTGGCTGAAACGACATCCGAAGGCGAACTGCTGGCGCTGATCGCCCGCCTGAACGCCGACACCGGGATCCACGGCATTCTGGTGCAGCTGCCGCTGCCCGGGCACATCGACCCGGCGGCGGTTCTGGGCGCCATCGATCCTGACAAGGACGTGGACGGCTTTCACGTCGTCAACGCGGGGCGGCTGGCGGTCGGCCTGCCGGGGCTTGTCCCGTGCACGCCGCTGGGCTCGATCATGCTGTTGAAGGACACGCTGGGCGATCTGTCGGGCCTGAACGCTGTGATCGTGGGGCGATCCAGCATTGTCGGCAAGCCGATGGCCCAGTTGCTGCTGGCGGCGAACTGTACCGTGACCATCGCCCACTCCCGAAGCCGCGACCTTCCCGCCCTCTGCCGCACCGGGGACATTCTGGTCGCCGCGGTCGGCCGGCCCGAAATGATCAGGGGCGACTGGATCAAGCCCGGGGCGACCGTCATCGACGTCGGCATCAACCGCATCCCGTCCGCCGACCCGCAAAAGGCGGCCGAGGGCAGGACTCGCGTCGTCGGCGATGTCGCCTTTGCCGAGGCGATCGAGGTCGCGGGAGCCATCACACCGGTGCCCGGCGGCGTCGGTCCCATGACGATCGCCTGCCTGCTGGCCAACACCTACACCGCCGCCTGTCGCGCCTCGGGAGCCACACCGGAGCCGCTCGGCGCTTGAAGCGCTGTCATGTTAGGCTGATAGTCGGAAAGATCGCCGAAGCACCGGCGGTTCAGGAGGGGTCCATGGCTCGCGGTCCGTATCGTCTCGTTGTGTCACTCGGTGTTCTGGTGCTCGTGCAGGGCGTGGCCGCCTGCGGCTACAACGACATCCCGACCCGGCAGGAGCGCGCAGAGGCCGCATGGGCCGACGTGCAGTCCCAGTATCAGCGCCGCGCGGACCTGATCCCCAACCTGGTCGCGACCGTCCAGGCTGCGGGAATCCAGGAACGCACCACCCTGACCGAAGTTATCGAAGCCCGCAACGCCGCCGTTTCCACGCCCCTGACCACCGAGCAGCTCAGCGATCCGGCCGCTGTGCAGGCGTTCTTGAACGCACAAGGGCGGGTTACGGCCGGTGTCCGTTCGCTCGGCGTCCTCGTCGAGGCCTACCCCCAGCTTCAGGCCAACCAGAATTTCCTGAACCTGCAGTCCCAGCTGGAAGGCACCGAGAACCGCATCACCATCGCGCGACGCGACTACAACGAAGCCGTCCGGGCCTACAATACCGCGCTGCGGACGTTTCCGACCGTGATCTGGGCCAACACGGTCTTCTCCGGCGAGGAACCGATGCAGCTTTTCAACGCGACCGATGAGGCCCAGAGCGCGCCCCGCGTGGAGTTCAATCTCAACGGTGCCCCCGCGCCCCGTCCCGGGGGCACTTCGGGTCCGGTCGCGCCCGGCTCCACACCGCCCGCCCAGTGACAGCCCGACTGCCGGGTATGGCCCGGACCATCCTCGCGACCCTGGTCGTCGTACTGTTCGGTCTTGCCGCCGTTCCGGCCCTGGCCCAGCCGACCTTCCCTGCCCTCTCCGGGCGGGTCGTCGATCAGGCGCGTCTGCTGTCCGAAGACCGGGAAGCGGAAATCACGGCCAAACTGGCCGCGCTGGAGGCTGACACCGGTGATCAGCTGGTTGTTGTCACCGTCGACAGTCTTCAGGACCTTGAGATCGAGGACTACGGATACCAGCTGGGACGGGCCTGGGGCATAGGGGCCGCAGAGACAGACAGCGGCGTTCTGCTGATCGTGGCGCCGAACGAACGCAAGGTCCGGATCGAGGTCGGCTACGGGCTGGAGCCCATCCTCACCGATGCGCTGTCCAACCAGATCATCCAGACCGAAATCCTGCCGCCCTTTCGCGAGGGCGGGTTCGAACGGGGTATCTCGGCGGGGGTCGACGCCCTTGACGCCCAGCTGCGGCTCGATCCGGCCGAAGCCCAGGCCCGCGCCGCGGCCTCGGAGCCGACGCCATCCGAGGTCCCGCTCATCACGGCCGTGATCATCGCGGTTGTCTTCCTGTTCCTTTTCATCAACCTGGCCCGTGCAGCCGGTGGCGGTCGCAGGCGGCGTCACGGACGGGGATCGCGCGGCATCGATCCGATCCTGATCTGGACGGCGGCTGAAGTGCTGGGCAGCGTGAGCCGGGCCCGATCGGGGGGTGGCTCTGACTTCGGTGGCGGCTTCGGCGGCTTTTCAGGCGGTGGCGGCAGTTTCGGCGGCGGTGGAGCCTCGGGCGGATGGTGAAGCGGGTCTCCCCGGACGATCATGCCCGCATCCGGGCTGCCATTCAGACGGCGGAAACCCGCACGTCCGGCGAGATTTTCTGCGTACTCGCCCGGGATGTTTCGACCTATCGCGACATCAGCCTGTTCTGGGCCGCGGGAGCGGCGTTCCTGCTGCCTCTCGGCCTCGTCCCGTTCGGCTTCGAACCGTCCTGGATCCCCGGCTTCGGGAGCGGCTGGGATGCAGCCCATCTGTCAGCGCGGGGGACCGAAACAGGTCAGGCGCTCGCAGCCTACGCCCTCGTCCAGACCGCCGTGTTCATCTTCGTCTATGCCGTGCTGCGATTGCCCGTCATGCGCAGGATTGCGACTCCCCGCGGCGTGAGACGCAGCCGGGTTCGCAGGGCGGCCATGCATCAGTTCCTCGCTCATGGCCTGCATGTCACGGAGGAGCGCACGGGCGTCCTGATTTTCGCGGCGATGGGGGATCGTCAGGTCGAGGTCATCGCCGATCGCGGCATACACTCACGGGTCGATCAGGGCGTCTGGGCCAATGCCGTCGCGGCCCTGACGGAAGGACTGAAATCAGAGCGGCCGGCAGAAGGCTTTGAAGCGGCCATCGCCCTGGTCAGCGAGGTTCTCGCCGAGCATTTCCCCCCGCGTCCGCGCAACCCGAACGAGATCGCGGATCGCCTTGTCGAAATCTGACACCGCATGGGTCGCCAATCGTCGACAAATGCCTTAGCCGGGCCGCCGTGCGCCTTCTCACATACAATGTTCATCGCTGCGTGGGTGTGGACCGGCGGCTGGACGTCGACCGGATCGCCGGCGTCATCGCCGAATACGAGCCCGATATCGTCTGCCTCCAGGAACTCGATGTCGGCCGCGCCCGCACAGGGGGTGTTGATCAGGCGGGCCTCATCGCCGAGCGCCTGTCGATGTCGGTCCGGTTTCATCCCGCCATGCGCGTCGAGGCGGAGGAGTACGGCGACGCTATCATGACCCGCTGGCCGGAACAGCTGGTCAAGGCGGGGTCCTTGCCGACCATCCGCGGCGTGCCCGGTCTGGAGCCGCGCGGGGCAATCTGGGTCCGCGTCGACGTCGCCGGTGTGACGCTGAATGTGCTGACGACCCATCTCGGGCTGGTCCCGAGCGAACAGCAGCTTCAGGCCGCAGCCCTCGTCGGGCCGGCCTGGCTGGATCATCCTGACTGCACCGGTCCGCTGCTGCTGGCCGGGGATTTCAACGCGACCTCCATCACCCGGCCCTACAAGACCATTGTACAACGGCTGGCCGACTGCCAGCGTCAGCTAGGTCTGCGCCCGTCGATCAAGACCTTCCCGTCCGGCTTTCCTGCCATCCGGATCGACCACGTCTTTGTCACCCCGGATATCCGGATCACCGGGGTGCGAGCAGACGTCTCGCCCCTTTCACGGATGGCGTCGGACCACCTGCCTCTGGTGGTGGATTTCGAGATTCACAGCGCGTCCTGAGGTCGTTGCGATCTGTTCCGTCGCTTCCACGGCCGCCATGCGTCCGCCGGAGAACGCGGATCCCCGAGCTGGAACTCCGCGATCATTCGCTCGATCCAGGAGGGCGGCGCGGCCCCCAGAGGAGACAGACGGCCGGTGTCGAACTGACGCATCGCCCCGGCCGTCGAGCCCAGTGCCGTTTCGGCGGCCGCGAACGCCTCGGGAGCGACGCCGATGAAATGCCCGATCGTCCGGTGCCGGAACCGTCTCACTGCATCCTGCCCCGCCCGCGTGCCCGGGGCGACGGCGATATCACACTCCGTGTCCATGCCCAGAGACCGATTGTTCAGATTGGTCGATCCGATCCGGAGCAGACGATCATCCACGATCGTGACCTTGGCATGCACGATGATCCGCTGACCGCCCGCCGTATTGGGACTGAAGGCCGAGAACCGCTGGTGCCGGTCGGCGCTCTCGAGACGAAACAGCACCTCGGCCCGCGCCGTGTCCATCGTCAGGCTGTCGAACCAGCTGGGGCTGCGCCCCGTTGATACCAGGACGATTTCGGGACCGTCGTTCTCGGCCAGCCGCTCAGCCAGGGCGGCCGCGATCAAGGGCGAGGTGAAGTACTGGTTCTCCATATAGATCAGATTTCTGGCGCTACGGATCGCCTCGAGATGGAGCCGCTCGTTCTCGCGCACGCCGACCCGACCCCCATGTTCAGGTTCAGTGCGGGCGATACCGACGGGAACGTCGATGAAGTCGGCCTCAACCCCGTCGGGCCAGGGATCGCTTCCCGGCGGATCCGGCAGAGTCCTCTCCCAGGTCGCCTTGAACCACCGCTCGCGGGCCAGATCGCCAAGCGCCCTCGCCGCTGCACCATCCATGACGCACATGGTCTCGTGGCGCGGGGCCGACAGGATTCCAGAAGGCTGGGCTCTCCGGAGGTCATCGTCCCGATGCGCCTCGGAATCCCAACGGTCCGTCGAGATGTCCCCACCACCGCAGAACGCCACGGCGTCGTCGATGATTACAACCTTCTGGTGATGGCACGCCCCGATCGGCCCCGGCGAATCCAGCCTGAACTCGACCATCCGCTTCCGGAACCAGCCCTGGGCACGATGCGGGTAGAACCCCTGGGATGCGGCGATCAGCAAGGGTGATTTCCAGATCAGCAGACGCACATCCAGTTCGGGTCGGGTCTTCACCATCATCCTCAACTGGTGCCCGATCTCCGCGAGCCGGTCGCCCGGCCGCGTTTCCGGATCGAGCCGGGTGCGTGGATCGAACTGCCAGCCCAGCACGACCACCGACCGCCGCGCCCGGGAAAGCGAGGACATCAGGGCGTCGAAATAGGCCTCGTTCTCCATCAGGACCGACAGACGACTGGCCTGTTCGATCCGCCAGCAGGTTTCGCCCGGTACCAGAATGGCACCCGGATCGAGCGCCGGACGACGTGCGGCCTCGTCCTGCATCAATCGGTGGCCTCCGTCCGGTGTGCTGGGCCCATCCCCGGCGGCATCAAGACGCCCGCAACACCCTTCCGTTCCATGTCACTTCCGCACGGTCAATCGGCCCGCGCCACCCTGCATTGTCCGGTTCGCTGAAATCAGGCATAGAGGCGGGGTTGACGGGCTGGAGGAGACGGGACGTGCAGGCTCTGATCCAACTGCTTGCCGGCTTCATCATCATGCTGGCGACCGCTGCCCTCGCCCAGTTCGGGGTCTCGCTCAGCCGTGCCAGCGAGCCGGAGCGCGAGGTTCACCGCGTGGTGGACTGCACGCCTGCGGCTTCGGCCTCAAGGTCTTCAGAGACCCCGCGCGACTGCTGAGCCTTTCGGGGTGAATCACGCCTGCCGCCTTTCGGGACAGGGCCTTAGACGGTAGGGTCCCGGCACGCAGTGCACAGGCGCAGCGTCAGCCCATTCGAGATCCGCGTCCCATGAAGTCCCGCCAACGGCCGCCTCTAACCCTGACTGAACCGGAACCCGCCGAAGTCACGCAGCCGGACACGGAGGAGCGCTCGCCGCAGGACCTGACCCTGGCCATTGACACGACCGCCGATGCGCGACCCATCTCGGAACGGCGTCGCCGTCGCCTGCTGGATCAGCAGCGACTCGAGCGGGCACCGGCCCCGGCGTCTAAGGAGCCGGCATACGTGGCCGAGGCCGCTGCGGACCTGGAGACCCCGCCGCTGCCGGCATCCGGTCCATCCGGTGAGGGCCAGGACATCACGTTCACCCCCAGCGTCGATGCCCCTCCGGCGAGACGAGAGGCTGCGTTCGAGCCGGTTGCGACCTTTTCCGCACATGCGCTCTCAAGGCCGGTACCCGGACCGTCCTACCTGATCGCCGGAATGGCCTCGGCCTTGTGGATCGCCGGTGTCGCCTCCTCTGCCGCCTTTGAGCTCGGAACGGGCAACGCCAACCTCGATCCGCTCCGGCTCGCCCTCTATGCCCTTGTCGCCCTCGCGCCGGCCGGACTGGCCCTCATGCTGGCCCATGCGGTCCGTCAGGGTGCCGGTCTGGCGCATGAGACGCGGCGCGCGAGAGATCTCGCTGAAGCCCTGGTCGCTCCAACGGCGCTGGCCGCGCAGCAGACCGGCCAGGTGCTGTCGACGCTTCGAAACGACATCGATCAGGCGGCGCTGGCCGCCGAGCGTGCCCGCAACGACATGGCCCTGTTACGAGAGGCACTGGCCGCGGAGACCGGGCGCCTGAACGAGGCCGCCGAGACCGCCGGTCGCACCGCCCGGCGGCTGGTGGAGCAACTCGGCAAGGAACGCAGCGAGATGGCGGTCCTGGGCGGTCGACTCGACAGTCAGGCCAACGGCGTGCTCGACGCCGTAGAGAAACAGTCCCGCCTGATCGTGGATGCTTCGGACCTCGCCCAGACACAGTTGCGCGAGGCTGAAGCCGCCCTGGCCGCGCGTGCTGCAGACCTCGCCGCTGCCGCCGGAGAGGCCCAGGATGCCGCCCGCCTTGCGGCCGACGATCTGGCGCGCCAGACCCTCAGGCTTGAGAACGCCGGCACTGGTGTCGCCGAACAGATCCAGTCGGTCGAGGAGGGTCTCGGCCAGCAGCGCGCGGCCCTGGTCACCGCCGCCTATGCCTTGCGAACGGACCAGGAAGACTTCTCTGCCCAGGTCGAGAGCCAGCGCGCCCAGTTGACCGAGCAGTTGTCTGCGGCCCGGACAGCGGCTGCCGACCTTGGCACCACCTCGACCCGGGTTTCGGAGGGATTGCGTGACCTGGTCGAGGCCGCAACCGACCAGTTTCGCGCGCTCGTTGATCTGTCCCAGCGCGAGGCTGACGGCTTTGACGCCGCCACCAAGGTCTCGCTCGACAAGTTCGAGTCCCTTGCCGCCGAGGCTCGCGACACCCTTATCGAGGAAACCCGTCGGGCGCTGGCGATCTTGCTGGCAACCGCCGAGGACAGTCGCAAGACCGCCGCCGAGGCGACGGGGCAGGCCCAGATCCGCGCCGATCGGCTGGGCGAGGCGCTCTTCGAGGCGGCGCGAAAGGCTGACGAGGCCGCTGACGCGCGCGTCGAAGGCGCCCGCAGGATCGTCACCGAGACCGTCGATCTGGTGGAGGAGGCCGGCGAGAAAGCGATCAGGAAGCTGGAAGCCACGCTCGGCCGCATGACCGAGGCGTTGGCCGAGGTCGATACCGCCATCGGTGACCTCGATGAACGGGCCGCCCGGCTGCCCGAAGAAGCCCGGGCCCGGGCCGAGGCGGTGCGAAACACCGTCGAGGAAGGACTGGCGGCACTGGCGGCTGCCTCCAGAAAGGCTGCCGAGGACACCGAGGCGCTGGACGCCGGATTCCAGGAACGGGTCCGTCGCAACTACGACATGCTCACCGAAGCCGTGCGACTGATGGGCGTGGTCTCGGGCGATCCGGCCCCGATCCGGCGTCGTGAGCCGCTGATCACCCCTCCGCTGGCAAGCAGCACTCCGTCTCCGCCGCCGGCTGCCGAGCGAACCCCGCCGGAGCCGGAGCGCGGCTTTGGCCTGCGCGGACGCCTGCGTCTCGCACCGGCGGGTGAGGACCCCGGTATGCGCTCGGCACCGCCCACGGCCGATCGCCTCGACTGGAGCGATCTGGTCGGCGAGCCCGGACCGGAAGCGCCACTGGAACTCGATACGCCGGTCATGCCTGACGACCCGGCAGCGCTGGCGGATCGCATCACGGCCGCGATCCGCCGGATGGGCGTCGATCCCAATGCCTTGCTGCCACGCTCGCGCGTCGAGGAGGCTGCCGAAGCGTTTGCGGGTCGGGATCCGGACCGCGCACGCCAGATCGTGCGACGGGTCGCCCCCGCTGCGGTCCGAAGCGTATCACGCCGGGTCATCAGCGACCCGGAGCTGAGGGGGGATGCAGAACGGTTCGTCCGCAGCTTTTCCGGCCGATTGAGCCATCAGGCTTCGGAAGGCGAGGCCTCGGTGCTGGCGGTGCTCGCCACTGACATGGGGCGGGCCTTCATGTTGCTGGATGCGGCCATCGGCGATCTCGCCTGACAGGAGATTCGTAACCCGTAAACTGAGAGCCGATCGGATTTGACTTGACGTTCGCGGCGGGTTTCCGCAACCGTCGCTCCGCTGTCACGACCTTGTCATGCACGGCAAAGGGGGCCACGGTTTCGGTCGCCGGCTCCTGTTCACGGCTCTCGCAAGGCTGCATGCTCGACACCGTCGCCGAGGAAAAGCCCGATCGCAGGCCAGCCATGCTGGTCTGTATGTACGAGGAGTCCGATCCTGCATGGCCGTTGCAGATGCTCGACGTATCCTCCGGGACAGGCTCGGCTGTCCGCATTGTTCCGCTCGGCCCTGACGATCCCGAGGCACTCGCCCGGGCACTCACCGGACAGCTGGACGACACGGATTGCCGCGCCGTCCTGCTGGTCGGACGGACGCGCAAGGCCGATCGGTTCCGCCTCCAGATGCGCGCCGAGAACCGCACGCTGACGGGCGGGCAAAAACTGTCCGGTACCGGCCCGGCTCTCGCCCGTGCAACCGCCCCCGTCGCCGAAATGGTGCGGGCCCTGGGCGATGCCGGTTTCGCCGCCGACGCCACCTCCGACTGCGAGGAGGATGCCGGGTCCTACCTTCTCTACCGGGTGCTGACCGCTCTGCCGGACCACGCCGACGCCGTCGCGGTCGGCCTGCTGCGGACGCCGGGCGGCCTCACCACCGAGGAGACCCGGCGTGGGGTCGCGGCTGCGACCATGGCTATGGCCCGCCATCTCACCCCCCTGCCCCGCGCCCGCTTCAACTGAGCCGGGTCCTGAGGCTCGCAGCGGCGATGAGGCCGATCACTGCCAACCCGCTCATGGCCAGATATCCCAGGCTGCCGAACTGCGCATAAAGCGGTCCGGCCGCAAGGGTCGCCAATCCGATCAGAACGCCGGCCGCCACCACCGAGTTCAGGGTCTGGGCTGCCGTATGCGCTCCGGGCGGGGCCAGACGCTCGACAATCTCGACCCCGGCCAGATAGGTCGCGGCGAAGGTCAGGGCGTGCAGCGCCTGAAGCGGCCACAGGACCCAGAGGGGCGGCACGAATGCCAGCGCCGTCCAGCGCACAATGGCTGCGGCCCCACCGATTCCGAGCATGGTCAGCGCGCTGATCCTTCGTGCCCGCCGCCACGGCTCGAGCCACCACATGAAGCCGATCTCGACGACCACGGAGAAGGCCCAGAGCAGACCGGTGGTCCGCTCGTCTATCCCCTGCGCCTTCCATGCGATGGCTGAGAAGCCGTAGTAGAAGCCGTGCGTCGCCTGGATCGCGCCAGTGGCGAGAAGCGCCGTCATGAAGCGTCGGTCCCGGACCAGGCGCCCGACGCCGGCGAACCGGTCCCGGGCGCGGCTGACCTGCCCAACGCCCTCCGGTGGCAGCAGGATGGCCGCCGTCAGCGCCATCAGCCCGGAGGCCAGGGACACCACCACGATTACCCCGTCGACGGAGGCCCCGCTCAGCGCCGCGCCTGCGAGGACGTTGGCCGCAACAAAGGCCGCCGACCCGCAGCCGCGCGGCCACGAAAACGGGAAACGGCTTCGCCGCGCGGCCTGGAGGTTCAGCACATCGGTCAGGGGGATCAGGGCAGCCATGGCCGTCGCCGCGACGAACCATGCCAGTCCTTTCAGAACCAGTCCGTCTCCGAGCCAGGCCACCACATAGGCCACGCAGGCGACGGCCCCGAGGAGCGCGATCGGCACCCTGCGAGTGGTGAAGCCGTCGGCCCACACCGCGATGACCGGTCCTGTCACCAGTCTCGCCAGCATCGGTGCGGCCAGCAGCCCACCGATCTGGACCGCCGTGAACCCCTGGGCTTTCAGCCATAGCCCGGCGAACGGCAGGACGACACCGTTGGCTCCGAAAAGCAGGACATACTGCAGGGCCATTCGGTGAGCGGACGTCATGCGTCGATCCGATAGCAGACGCAGGACATTCCGTAGGCTACGCTTCCGCCATGATCTGGAATCGATTGCTGGGAGGGTTCGCGGCGCTGAACGGGGCCATGGCCGTCGCCGTTGGCGCGTTCGCAGCCCACGGGGCGGGTCCGCAGGTCAAGACGCTGCTGACCACCGGTGCCAGCTGTCAACTGGCACACGCGCTTCTGGGTCTCGTCTGCGCGGTCTGGCCCGGTGCGCCACGTCTGGCGCGGCTGGCCGGCTGGCTGGCGGCCGCCGGAGGTCTCATCTTTTGTCTTTCGCTATCCCTGATCGGGCTTCTGGACCTGCCGTCCCTGGGGGCCATCGCCCCGGTCGGCGGAATTCTCATGATCGCCGGCTGGTTGACCGTTTCGGTCGCGGCCTTCCGGTCATTCTCCGTCAACGACTGATTTTCTAACTGGAAGTCCCGAACCTCGCATGGCTTTTCCTGTGACTGAGATCCCCCGCCGCGAGCTCTATGCCGAGCTCGAACCCTTTGCGTCGGGCTGGATGCAGACCGACGGTGTCCACGAAATCTATTTCGAGGAATGCGGCAATCCCCAGGGCCAGCCGGTTCTGGTTCTGCACGGGGGGCCAGGCGGGGCGGTCAACCCGGCCATGCGCCGGTACTTCGACCCGGCCATCTACCGGATCATCCTGTTCGATCAGCGGGGCTGCGGCAAGTCTCGGCCCAACGCCTCGCTGCAGGACAACACCACCTGGACGCTCATCGACGACATCGAACGTCTGCGTGAGCGCTGCGACGTCGAACGCTGGACGGTCTTCGGCGGCTCCTGGGGCTCGACCCTGTCACTGGCCTACGCCATCACCCATCCCGAGCGGGTCAAGGCGCTGGTCCTGCGCGGCATCTTCCTGCTCACGCGCAAGGAATTGCGGTGGTTCTATCAGGACGGGGCCTCAATGATCTTCCCGGATGCCTGGGAACGGTTCATCGCGCCGATCCCGGAAGATGAGCAGCACGACCTGATGGGGGCGTATTACCGACGCCTGACCGGGGACGACATCGCCGAACGCGAGCGCTGTGCGATCGCCTGGTCCAGCTGGGAAGGCGACACGGTCAGTGTCGAGGGCCCTGCCGGGCGTCCCGAAAAATTCTCCGAGCCCGATTTCGCGGTCGCCTTTGCCCGGATCGAATGCTGGTACTTCACCAACGGCGGCTTCTTCCCGGAAGAGAACTGGCTACTGAAAAACATCGGCCGGATCCGACACATTCCGACCTGGATCGCACAGGGCCGGTTCGACGTGGTGACACCGATCGCAAGCGCATGGGCCCTGCACCGGGCGATGCCGGAGGCGAAACTGGACGTGGTGGCGGACGCAGGACACGCCTCGTCCGAGCCCGGGATCATCGACAGCCTGGTCCGTGCCACCGACTGGGCGGCTTCGCTCTAGAGCCTGGTCGTTTGAGGTGGACCCGCGAGGCGGGTCCGCCGCTCGGGTCGCGACCGGACCCCGGAAGACATCAGATCAGGCCATACCCCTTGGGCAACTCGGCATACCGGTGAACCCGGGTCGAAAGCACGAAGGCAAAGCCCAGCATCACCGTCATCATCGACGACCCGCCGTAGGACAACAAGGGCATGGGCACGCCCACGACCGGGGCCAGTCCCATCACCATGGCGCCGTTGATCATCACGAACAGGGCAAAAAAGGCGGTCATGCCCGCACACGCCACACGGGCAAAGTGACTGTGCGCCGTCGACGCGATCCGCAGGCAAATCAGGATGATGGCGACGTAACAGGCCAGCATTCCGAACGAGCCGACAAAGCCGAACTCCTCGGCCAGTGTCGAGAATATGAAATCGGTCTGGCGCTCGGGCAGGAACTCAAGCTGGCTCTGGCTGCCGAGGCCGTAACCCCGTCCGAGGACACCGCCAGACCCGAGCGCGATCTTGGACTGGATGATGTTGTAGCCGGTACCTGTCGGATCCGACTCCGGGCTCAGGAAGGTCAGCACCCGGTTACGCTGGTAGTCGTGCATGCCGAACATGACGAATGGGGGAATGGTCACCAGTGCCGCCAGCCCTCCGGCAGCGATCACGCGCCAGCTCAGACCCGCAACAAACATGACGGCAGCCCCGGTCAGGCCGATGATCATGGCGGACCCAAGGTCCGGCTGTGTGGCCACCAGCAGGAACGGCACGGCGATCATGGCCGCCGGAAAAATCAGCTTCCACGACCAGCGGGCGTCCTGGGCGTTATGGTCGTGGTACCAGCGCGCAAGGGCGAGCACGAGCCCCAGCTTGACGAACTCGGCCGGCTGGATGCGGGTGAAGCCGAGGCTCAGCCAGTTCTTGGCACCACCCGCCGTGTATCCGAGGGGGGTGAACTCGATCAGCAAAAGCAGGATCAGGACGAACCCGTAGAGCGGATAGGCGACCCTGAACCACCACTTCGGGTGCAGCATGGCGAGGGCCAGCATGACGACCAGCATGGCACCAAAGCGAACCAGGTGATCCATCGCCCAAGGCTGCCATTCGCCACCGGCGACCGAATACAGCATGGCCGTGCCAACGAAGGCGACGACGCACAACAGCGCCACCAGTCGCCAGTCCAGCTCCGAGATCTTGGTCGACAGCCGGTCGCGCTCTCCGGGGCGCGTCAGGGCAGAGGCCGTCATGGCCGTGGCTCCGACAGATAGGGGCGCGGGCCGGTGGCAACAGCTGGACGGGGCGCGGGAACATTCGACGTTGGTTCAGCGGCCCCGAGGGCATTGGCCTCGTGGGAGCCGGGGTCCTCGGTCTCCGCGAAACCGGACTGCTCGATGCGTTGCCGGATCTCCGGATCCTTCAGAAGGGCTACACGCATGACCTCGCGGGCGCGTGGCGCGCCGGCCGTGCCTCCACCCATGCCGCCATGCTGAACGATCACCGACACCGCGTAGCGGGGATTGTCGATCGGCGCATAGGCAATGAACAGGTTGTGGTCCTTCTGGGACCAGATATTGGACCGACGCGCGCCGGACCCGTAGTTGCGCGTCTGGGCCGTTCCGGTCTTGCCGGCCATGCGCACAGCGCCGAGGCCCAACTGGCTGTTGCGAAAGCCGGTCCCGCCCACCTCGGTCACGCGATTCATGCCGTCACGCAGCACCGCCAGCATCTGCGGGTCGTAGGGCAGGTTCCGCTCACCGCCCGGCACCGATTGCTCCTGTCCCCCGATCGACTTGATCAGCCGCGGTTGAACCGCCTTTCGCCCGTTGGCGAGACGCGATGTGTACACCGCGAGCTGAAGGGCGTTGACCGTCAGGGCCCCCTGGCCGATCCCGTAGCTGGGAGTCTCACCCGGATACCAGCGCCCGTCGCCCCGGACCGGATTGCGGCGACGCCACTCCCGATCCGGAACGAGGCCGGCGTTCTGATTGCCTACGCCCAGGTCGAAGGTCTGGCCGAAGCCCATCGTGCGCGCCACATCGGCGATCGCGTCAGGTCCGACCTCGACCGCCAGGGTCATGAAGTAGACGTTGCACGAGTTCTTGATGGCCTCGCGCATGTCCTGCGGCCCGTGCGTCGCGTAACAGGCGAAACGACGCCCGAGATAGAAGGCACCGCCGCAGCTGATGCGACGATCCGGATTGGCCCCGGCAATCAGGGCGGCGAGACCCGTCACCGGCTTGAAAGTCGATCCGGGAGCAAAGACGCCATTGATGGCCTTGTCGGTCAGCGGGCGCCGCTCATAGTCGGCCCAGGCCCGGTAGATCGGCCCGGGCACGCCCGAAACGAACAGGTTCGGGTCGAAGGACGGGGCCGACACCATGGCGAGGATGTCGCCGTTGCGAACGTCCATCACCACGCAGCTTCCGGCTTCTTCCCCGAACACCTCCAGCGCGCGGTTCTGAACGTCGGCGTCCAGCGTCAGTACGACGTCCTTGCCGGGCGTCGCCGCACGGGAACCGCCGACGTCCTCGGCCACAACGCGGCCCCGCGCGTCGACCTCGACCCGGTTGCCGCCTTCTACCCCCCTCAGGTCGGTGTCCAGCGCCTTTTCCACACCCGACCGCCCGATGCGGAAGCCGGGATTGTAGAGCAGCTGCGGCACCTCCTCGCCACGATCGCGGACCGCCTCGATGTCCCGATCCGATACCTTGGCGACATAGCCGATCACATGGGCGAAGGATCCGCCGAACGGATAGAAGCGGGCCTCGTTCATGTCGGCCATGACGCCCGGCAGCTCGTTGGCGTAGATATTGACTCGCGCGAACTCCTCCCAGGTCAGGTCGCTCTTGACCGGCACGGGGGCGAACCGCGGGGCCGCGTTGACGTCGCGGATGATGGCCCGGCGGCGGTCGAGAGTGTCGGGGAGCAGGCGACCGAGAAGATCGAGGGTCTGGTCCAGGTCCTTGGTCTCGTCGCGCACGACCAGGACGCGGAAACTGGGACGGTTCCCCGCGATAACGACACCGTTGCGATCGAGAATCCTGCCGCGCGGAGGCGGGACAAGCCTGAAATTGAACTGGTTCTGGCTGGAGAGGCTCGCGTACTCCTGCGCCTGTACGACCTGCAACTGGGCCAGCCTTACCGTCAGCGCCCCGACACCCAGCGTGGTCAGACCCCCGACCACGAAGGTCCGCCGCAGAAACGATCCCTGGCGTTCATTGACGTCGGAGAAGAAGATGGAGGGTTCGCTGCTCATCTGAACCGCACGTCACCGTCATCGAACCGCTGGACCATCCAGTCGGCCGCAGGGAAGAACACGAGAGTCGGCACGATCTGCCACAGAAGCGCGATCAGGCTCGGAGCGCGACCGGCTTCCATACTGACGATGAGGTAGACCAGAAAAAAGGCGATGGCGCAGCAGATGGCGTACCAGGCAAACAGCACCCGCGTTTCCTGGCCTGCCAGCAGGTTCCGGGATCCCAGGACGATCGCATAGACGGTGATCAGCGCCAGGGGCCATGTTCCAAGCGCTCCGCCCCAGAAGATGTCGAGGAAGAGTCCGAGCGCAAACAACACGCCCGGTGCCAGCATGGAGGGCCGGATCAGAGGCCAGGCAAAGGCCAGCACGAGCGGCAGGACCGGCTCGGGCAGCGTCAGGCCGAACATCTTGACCGGGGTGGCCAGCACAATCGTCAGGGCCACGGCGATCAACGCCGGTCGCAAGAGCAGCTCGAACGAGCCGACGACCCGAACCGCAACCGGACGCCTCACTCCGCAGCCTCGCGCGCGGTGGCCGTGGCCTGTGCAGCGGTGCCCGCACGGCGGGCGGCGGCATCGCCGATGGCGGCGGCCACGGCCGCATCAGGGGCCGGTGCCGTGGAGAGCCCGGCGAGCGGCGGGGCATCCAGATCCTCCATGTTGGCCAACTGACCGAAATCCTCGAACAGCATGACCCGGACGAAATCGATGGCGCCCCGGTCGCTGAACAGCTTGACCCGCCAGCTCCCGTCAATGCCTCGCGCGACGACGCCGATCGGCACGCCGCGCGGCATGCCGCCACCGTCGCCGGACGTCAGCACCCGGTCGCCGGCCTGGACCGACCCGACCCCGCGGATGAACTCCAGCCGCGGGTTGCCCGATCCGTCACCCGTCAGCAGGGCGCGTGCATCGGTTCGGTCCACCAGAACCGGGACGCGACTGGCCACGTCGGTCACGAGCAGCATGCGGCTGACCCCGCCCGTGACGCCCACGACGCGGCCGACCAGGCCATGCTCGTTGATGACGGGATTTCCAATCCGAATGCCCTTGCCGGATCCTGCGTCGAGCAGCCGGGCGTGGACGAAGGGCCCGCGCGATTCAGAGACGGACCGTGCGGTCGCCATGGCGACCGGAGGTTCGGTCCGCAGGCCCAGCAGGGTCTCGTACCGGGCGTTGACGTTTTTCAGCGCAATCGCCTGGTCGCGCCAGGGCTGGAGCTCGGCGACCTGCTGTCTCAACCGACGGTTTTCGGATACGGCGAAGAAATAGCCCCTGATGTAGTCAGTCGCTGCGCTGGTCCAGCGCACGGGGGCGGCCAGCACGCCGTTGACCGGAGCGGCGACCGCGTCGAAGCCCGCGCGGACGGGCCCGTACTCATGCCCCTCGCCGTCCATCCGGCGGTCGGCAAGGATCAAGAGGACCGAGGCGATCAGGGCGACCGCAACCGCCACCGCAGCCGTCCAGGCCAGCGGAACTTTCAACTGATCGAACGGTCCGTCGCGGAACGCCACGGCCTTGCCTTCCAAAAGAGGTCAGAATCGGTGGGACGCCTCCCGCCGCAATGATCAGCGTATCGCAAAAAGCGGGCCAGATGGAAACCGGCGAAATCGCTGCAATCCCGGGGATTTGCGGTCGTCCTCCCGACCGCGGCAGAACGCTCAGAGGGCCGAGTCGAGAATGCCCTTCATCCAGCGCGGATGCTCAAGGACGCGGCCACAACCGATGGCGACGCACGACAGGGGATCGTCGGCGACCGAGACGGGCAGACCGGTGTGATCCCGGATTTCGGCATCCAGACCCCGCAACAGGGCCCCGCCTCCGGTCAGCATGATGCCCTTGTCGGCGATGTCGGCCGCCAACTCGGGCGGGGTGGCTTCCAGCGCGACCTTCACCGCATCGATGATCTGCGAGACGGGCTCGGCCAGGGCTTCCGCCGCCTGGCGCTCCGAGATGCGCACTTCCCGCGGCACGCCCTGCATCAGATCGCGTCCCTTGACCTCGATCGAAAGGCCCTCGCCGTCGGCCGGGATCCGGGCGGTTCCGATATCCTTCTTGATGCGCTCGGCCGTGGTCTCACCGATCAGCAGGTTATGGTTTCGGCGCATGTAGCTGATGATGGCCTCATCCATCTTGTCGCCGCCGACGCGGACCGAACGCGAATAGACGATGCCGGAAAGGGACAGGACGGCCACCTCGGTGGTGCCGCCACCGATGTCGACGACCATGGAGCCGGTCGGTTCGTGGATCGGCAGGCCGGCGCCGATCGCGGCGGCCATCGGCTCGTCGATCAGGCCGACGCGACGGGCCGAGGCGTTCAGGCAGCTGTCATTGATGGCCCGCCGCTCGACCGCCGTGGCCCCCGACGGCACGCAGACGATGATCTTGGGGTTCACGAAGCCCTTGCGGTTATGAACCTTGCGGATGAAGTGCTTGATCATCTCCTCGGCGACTTCGAAGTCGGCGATGACCCCGTCGCGCATCGGGCGGATGGCTTCCATGTGGCCGGGCGTGCGACCCAGCATCTGTTTGGCCTCGAGGCCCACCGCATGGACGATCTTGCGTCCACCGACGTTTCTCAGAGCCACGACGGACGGCTCGTTCAGAACGATGCCCTTGCCCTTCATATAGATCAGGGTGTTGGCCGTCCCCAGATCCATCGCGATGTCGTTGGAGATGGCGCCGAAGAGGGAGAAGCTCATGGGGGTCGGTTACCGTTCGGTGTGGGCCGTCTTAGGGCGATGCTGATCCAGCCCGTTTCGGCGATACCCCGACCGAAGCGCATCCCCATACGCCTTCGGTTTCCTGATCGTCCTCGCCTGACAGACTGATCGCCCGTTTGCCCGCTGCTACAAGCGATTACAAGCCCCGAAACCATCCGGTTGCGCCGGGTCGATCACGACACGGTTACGGCTCCGCCTGGGAAGGTTGCACGCCGTCCGGGGCCGTCTCGCGACGACGGACCAGCTCGCGTACGCCCAGCATGATCGCCAGCCAGACCACCGCGACCGCGACGAGGATCAGCGAGGTCCAGACCCCGTCCCCGCTGACCGCCGAGACCACCGCACCGCCGAAGAAGGACACGAGCGCCGTCTTTGGCAGGACACCCAGCGCGCACCCTGCGAGAAAGGCGACGTAGGACGCCCGTGTCGCGCCGAACGCCATGTTGACCACGATGAAGGGCGCGGACGGGACATTGCGGATCATGAAGCTGGCGTAGAAGGCGTTCTTGCCCACGAACCGCTTCAGCCGGGCGAGGGTCCGGCTGTCCAGCCGGTCGATCAACCGCGCGGTCGGGCCGCGCCCCAGCCAGTAGGTCACGCCGGCCGACACCACGGTCGCCGCCCAGCTGTAGAAGAAGCCCAGCGACGGCCCGAACGCCACGACACAGGCCGCGATGAGGATAAACTGCGGGGCCCCGATGAAGGCGGCGGCCACGAACAGGGCGATGGTGGCGGCAAACGCCCAGGGACTGCCCCGGTAGCCCCGAAGCCATCCCTCAAGATTCTCCTCGGCCGCCAGCCCCAGCTGGCTCTTGCCCAGGGCCAGAAGTCCGAGCGTCGCGCCCAGGAGCAGGGCAGCGGCCAGCGCCGTGCGCCAGCGGCGGGCCTCCATGTTTAGGATGAAGTCGAGGATGCGCTTCATGGCTGGCCGCTTAGCACCCGCGGTGTCGCTTGTGCGACCCCGGCGGTTTGATCCGACTTTCGCATCTGCGTAAAGACGGGAGCCTCCCCGGGGAATCGCCGATGTCCGACCTGCAGTCTTCCGCCCTCGCCCGCGTCAAGCCGTCGGCGACCCTGGCCGCGACCGCCAAGGCGCGCGAGCTGAAGCGTCAGGGGCGCAACGTCATCAGCCTGGGGGCCGGCGAGCCCGACTTCGACACGCCCGACAACATCAAGGCGGCCGCCATCGCCGCCATCCAGCGCGGCGAGACCAAATACACGGACGTGGACGGCCTGCCCGAGCTGAAGGCGGCCATCGTGGCCAAGTTCGCCCGCGAGAACGGCCTGATCTATACAACGTCCCAGATCCACGTCGCGCCGGGCGGCAAGCCGGTGATCTACAACGCCCTGGTGGCCACGCTGAACCCGGGCGACGAGGTCATCGTGCCCGCGCCCTACTGGGTCAGCTATCCCGACATGGTGCTGCTGGCCGGGGGCGACCCGGTGTTCGTCACGGGCGAGGAGGCCGACGGGTTCAAGCTGAGGCCCGAGGTGCTGGAGGCGGCGATCACGCCCCGGACCCGGTGGCTGCTGCTGAACAGCCCGTCGAACCCCACGGGCGCAGCCTATACCCGGGCCGAGCTCGAGGCCCTGGCCGAGGTGTTGCGGCGTCACCCGCACGTCTGGGTGCTGACCGACGACATGTATGAGCACCTGACCTATGGCGACTTCGAATACACGACGATCGCCCAGGTCGCCCCGGACCTCTACGACCGCACCCTGACGGTCAACGGCGTGTCCAAGGCCTATGCCATGACCGGCTGGCGCATCGGCTATGCGGGCGGGCCCAAGGCGTTGATCGACCTGATGCGCAAGGTCGCCAGCCAGACGACCTCGAACCCGGCCTCGATCAGCCAGTGGGCGGCGGTCGAGGCGCTGAACGGGCCGCAGGACTTCATCGCCGAGCGCGGCGCGGCCTTTGAGGCGCGCCGTGACCTTGTCGTGTCGATGCTGAACCAGGCCACGGGTATCCGCTGCCCGGTGCCGGAGGGGGCCTTCTACGTCTATCCGTCGATCGAGGGCCTGGTCGGCAAGGCCGCGCCGGACGGAACGGTCATCGACGGCGACGAGACCTTCGCGACCGCCCTGCTGGAGGCCGAGGGCGTCTCGGTCGTGCACGGAGCCGCCTTCGGGCTGAGCCCCTATTTCCGGATCAGCTACGCGACATCGGAAACCGTGCTGGAGGACGCCTGCGCGCGCATCCAGCGGTTCGCGGCCAGCCTTCGCTAGCTGGCGCGGCTGACGGCGAAGTCGGCGAGGCTTTCGAGGGCCGAACGCCAATCGCCGCGCGGGAGGACCTTGAGCGCCGCCTTGGCCGCGTCGGCATAGTCGCCGGCGGCGTCCAGTGTGGCCGAGACCGAGCCCGTGCCGATGATCAGTTCGCGCGCCCGGCGGAAGTCGTCCTCGGTGCGCTGGTTGCCGTTGATGGTGCGGTCCCAGAAGGCGTCCTCGCGACCGCGCGTGCGGGCCACGGCCAGCAGCAGCGGCAGGGTCACCTTGCCCTCGCGGAAGTCGTCGCCGGCGTTCTTGCCCAGCGCCTCGGAGGAGCCGCCGTAATCCAGGGCATCATCGGCCAGCTGGAACGCGAGACCCAGGTTGAGGCCATAGGATCGAAGGGCGACCGTGCTCCGCTGGTCGGCCCCGACGCCGACGGCCCCGGCCTCGGCGGCGGCGGCGAACAGTTCGGCGGTCTTGGCCGAAATGATCCGCAGATAGGTTTCCTGATCCAGGTTCAGGTCGTGGGCGCGGGTCAGTTGCAGCACCTCGCCCTGGGCGATGACGCCCGAGGCCCGGGCCAGGATGCCCAGGGCACGAATGGCCCCGGTTTCGACCATCAGCTCGAAGGCGCGGGCGAACAGGAAGTCGCCGACCAGGACGCTGGTGGCCGAGCCCCAGATCAGATGGGCCGCGACCTTGCCGCGCCGCCGTTCTGACCCGTCGACCACGTCGTCGTGCAGCAGGGTCGCCGTGTGGATGAACTCGACCGAGGCAGCCAGCTTGAGCGAGTTCCCGACCTCGGTCGCACCGACGGCGCGGGCCGCAGCGATGGTCAGGAGGGGCCGCAGGCGCTTGCCACCCGCCGAGACGATGTGCTCGGCCAGCAAGGGAATCACAGGCACCTGCGACTGCATCCGGTCCAGGATCAGGGCATCGACCGCCGCCATGTCGCCCTTGGCCAGCCGGGCCAGGGCGTCGACATCGCCTCTCGGGCGGGCTGCGGTGAGAACGGCGGCGTCCAATGAATGCTCTTTCAAACGTCACGGCGCGAGGAGAGTTCGCGTCGCCTGATCGCCCGTCCCTTGCGGCATGGCGGTACGCCGGACAATGGTGACCCTGCCATGAAGGGTCAAGCCGCGTGACCGTCGCATCCCCACCGCCCGGGCGCGCCATGCCCGGGGATGAACCGACCGAGAACGCCCTGCTTGGCGGAAAGGTCCGTCTGCTGCAGCTCGCCCGGGGCTATCGCGCCGGCATGGACGCGGCCCTGCTGGCCGCCGCCGTCACCGCCAGGCCCGGCGAGAGAGTGCTGGAGGCGGGCTGCGGCGCAGGCGCCGTGCTGACCCAGGTTGCGGCGCGGCGGCCGGGCGTGACGCTCACGGGCGTGGAGCGCGATCCGGCGGTCGCCGCCCTGGCCCGACGCAACGCCGCTTTGAATGGCTGGCCTGAGCGGATGACGGTGATCGAGGCTGACGTCGGTCGGGGGTTCAAGGCGCTGGATCTGCCTTGCGCCGACTGGGCCGTGTCCAATCCGCCCTTCTTTGACGACGAGAGCACGCTAAGAGCCCCGTCTCCTGCGAAGCGTGGAGCCTGGATCGCCGACGACGGGCTGGCGGCCTGGGTGCGGTTCCTCACGGACGGGGTCAGGGACGGCGGGCGCGTGGTCGTCATCCACCGTGCGGACCGGCTGGCCGATCTGCTGGCGTTGCTGGGCGAGCGGTGCGGCTCGTTCGCCATCCGGCCGGTCCAGCCGTTCGCCGTGGAGCCGGCCAAGCGGGTTCTGGTCCAGGCGATTCGAGGGGGCCGCGCGCCGCTACGGCTTCTGCCCGCCCTGATCCTGCATGACCGGTCGGGGGCGAAACACACCGCCGAGGCCGAGGCGATCCTGACCGGGGCGGCCGGATTGGACTCGTGAGGCCCCGGGTCCAACGGGTGAAAACTCTTATGTTTTTGGAGAGTATCAGCATAACATGCTGATACTACGTGAGTCCTCTAACAGGCGGTCAGAGCAGAAGGACGCAGCACTGGACCTGCCTTGAACCCGACTTCGTCCTCCTCTGCGAGGTCACTGGCCGCACGGCGAGACCTCGATGCATAAGCTTGGAAACAGGCGCGGTGGACCCCGGCGCCCCACCGGCGCTATGCCGCGCCCATGACACTGCGCCCCCTGTTCGTCACCCAGGTCTATGAGGCCAGCCTCGCCGATACGCCGGGCTTCGTCGATTTCAACGCCGGCCTGGCCGACGCCTGCCGCATGCTGTCGGTCGAGGATGGGGCCGGGCGGGCCTGGTGCCGGGAGCACGGCTACCGCGGCTATACGTCCTACGGCTCGCTGAACGACCTGCCGCAGCGCCTGCCCGAGTTCGCCGAGCTGAAGCGGCATCTGGACCGCCACGCCGTCGCCTGTGCCAGGGCACTGAACTTCGATCTGGCGAGGAAACCCCGGCTGGACACGATGTGGGTCAACATCCTGAAGCCCGGCGGGGCGCACAGCGGCCACATCCACCCCCACGCCTTCCTGTCGGGCACGGTCTATGTCGAGGTGCCGGACGGAGCCTCCGCCCTGAAGCTGGAGGACCCCCGCCTGCCCATGATGATGGCCCGGCCGAGCGTTCTGCCCGACGCGCCGGAGGCCGAGCGGCCGTTCGTCTACCTCGCGCCCCGGGCGGGGACGGTCCTGATGTGGGAAAGCTGGCTGAGGCACGAGGTGCCGGCGAACGCGGCCAAGGCGGAGCGGATATCGGTAAGCTTCAACTATGCCTGAGGCGGTGTAACCTTCCGCCTCCCCCGCCGTACCAAGGCGCACGTGACCGACCGCGAAGTCCAACTCAAAGCCCTGATGCTCCGTGGTCTGGATGGCGATGCAGCCGCCTGGCGGCTTCTGCTGTCCGATCTGGGGGCGCACCTGCGTCCCTTCTTCCGACGTCGACTGTTCGACGGCGGGGCCGACGCGGAGGACCTGGTGCAGGAGACCCTGATCGCCATCCACGCCAAACGGGCCACCTGGGATCGGGGCCAGCCCTTCACGGCCTGGGCCTTCGCCATCGCGCGGCACAAGCTGATCGACCATCTGCGCCGTCAGGGTCGCCGTCCCACCCACCCGCTGGACGAGGCGTCCGACCTGTTCGCCGACCACACGGTCGAGGATGGAGCGACCCGCGCCGACCTGACCCGCATCCTGGCCCTGCTGCCCGCCCGCCAGCGCCGGCTGATCGAGGACGTGCGCCTGAGGGGGCTGACCGTCGCCGAGGCCGCCGCCAACCACGGCTACACCCTGACCGCCGCCAAGGTCAGCATCCACCGCAGCATGAAGTCCCTGAACGCCCGCTTCGCGCCCGCGTCCGTCGACGGAGCCGAAGATGAAGACTGATGACCTGATCGAGGCCCTTGCCGCCGACCTGCCCGCCGCCGGTGCGCGGCAGGTGGAGCGCCGACTGTTGCTGGCGCTTGTCGCTGGCGGGTTGCTGGTGCTGCTGGGCGTGGGGCTGTGGCTCGGGTTCCGGGACGATCTGGGCTCGGCGATGATGGGACCGACGTTCTGGATCAAGGCGGCCTACACCGGAGCACTGGGCGTCGTCGGCTTCTGGCTGCTGGACCGGCTGGGCCGTCCCGGGTCAAGGATCCGCGCGCCTCTGGTGGCACTCGGCGTGGTGCTGGCCGCCGGCGGCGGATTCGCCGTCTGGGAGTTCTTCTCCATGGCAGAGGCCGAGCGCATGCCCGCCGTCATGGGCGAGAGCGCGCGCGAGTGCGCGCCGCTGATCCTGATCCTGAGCCTGATCGCCGCGCCGTTCGTGTTCGGGGCCGCGCGCGGGTTCGCGCCGATGCGGCCGGGCGCGGCAGGGGCGGCGGCGGGTCTGCTGACAGCCGCCCTGGCCACGACCCTCTATGGCCTGCACTGCCCCGAGCACACGGCCAGCTTCGTCATGGTCTGGTATTCGCTGGGCATCGCGGTGGCGGTCGCGGCGGGCGCGGTGATCGGGCGGGTGCTGTTCCGCTGGTAGACAGTTGCGGCCTTCAATCCGCCCTTCCCTCTGTCTATGTGGTTTGCCCTGACGCGCGCCGGTCGCTAAACCCGCGCCGACCTCCTCACACGTTTGAACGACAAGGGCGCACGCACCTCATGGCGCAGCAATACATCTTCCAGATGCAGGGTCTGACCAAGACCTTCCCCGGCGGCAAGAAGATCTTCGAGAACATCTGGCTGAGCTTCTACAACGACGCCAAGATCGGCGTGGTCGGCGTCAACGGCTCGGGCAAGTCCACCCTGCTGAAGATCATGGCCGGGATCGACCCGGAGTTTACCGGAGAGGCGCGAGCCGCCGACGACATCAAGCGTGGCTATCTGGAACAGGAGCCGCACCTCGATGACAGCCTGAATGTCCGGCAGAACGTCGAGGCGTGGTGCGAGGAGAAGCAGTGGGTCAACCGCTTCAACGCCATCGCCATGGAGATGGCCGAGGAATACACGGAAGAGTTGATGGCCGAGATGACGGCCCTGCAGGAAAAGATCGACGCCGGCGACGTGTGGGACATCGACAGCCGCATCGAGATGGCCATGGACGCCCTGCGCTGCCCGCCCGACGACTGGGCGACGACGAACTTGTCGGGCGGCGAGAAGCGCCGCGTGGCCCTGGCCCGGCTGCTGCTGTCCAAGCCCGACATGCTGCTGCTGGACGAACCGACCAACCACCTGGACGCCGAGAGCGTCGCCTGGCTGCAGCACCACCTGGAGGCCTTCCCCGGCTGCGTCATCCTGGTGACCCACGACCGCTACTTCCTGGATCTGGTGACCAAGTGGACGCTGGAACTCGATCGCGGCAAGGGCATCCCTTACGAGGGCAACTACTCCAGCTGGCTGGAGCAGAAGACCAAGCGGGTGGTGCAGGAGCAGTCCGAATCCGAGGCCCGTCAGCGCGCCCTGACCCGCGAACTTGAATGGGTCAGGTCCGGCGCCAAGGCCCGTCAGGCCAAATCCAAGGCGCGTCTGGCCGCCTATGAGCGGATGGTGACCGAGCAGGAGAACCTGCGCGGGGCCCAGACCCATGCTCATATCCAGATCCCGCCCGGGCCGCGTCTGGGCAATGTGGTGCTGGAGGTCGAGGGCCTGCAGAAGTCCTATGGCGACAAGCTGCTGTTCGACAACCTGACCTTTAAACTGCCGCCCAACGGCATCGTCGGCGTGATCGGCCCGAACGGCGCCGGCAAGTCGACCATGTTCAAGCTGATCACCGGCCAGGAGACGCCCGACGGCGGCACCATCAAGGTCGGCGAGACGGTCAAGCTGGCCTATGTCGACCAGTCGCGCGATGCGCTCGACCCCAACAAGACCATCTGGGAAGAGATCTCGGGCGGCACCGACGTGATGATGGTCGGCAAGCGCGAGATCAACACCCGCGCCTATGTCGGCAGCTTCAACTTCAAGGGCGGCGACCAGCAGAAGAAGGTCGGGCAGCTGTCGGGGGGTGAGCGCAACCGCGTCCACCTCGCCAAGACCCTGGCCACCGGCGGCAACCTGATCCTGCTCGACGAACCGACCAACGACCTGGACATCGAGACGCTGCAGAACCTCGAGGAGGCGCTGGAGGAGTTCGCCGGCTGCGCCGTGGTCATCTCCCACGACCGCTGGTTCCTGGACCGTCTGGCCACCCACATCCTGGCCTTCGAAGGCGACAGCCACGTTGAATGGTTCGAGGGGAACTTCGAGGCCTATGAAGAGGACAAGAAGCGCCGCCTCGGCACCGACGCCCTGATCCCGCACCGGATCAAGTTCCAGAAGTTCGGGCGCTGATCGGCCGGGGCCGTCTGCCCTACCGGACGACGATGCGATAGGTCGCCGTATCCGCGGGTGGCCCATTGCTTTCCCATGCCCGGGCATAGGTGAACGTGAGGGTAGCCGATCCCGGGCGCGTCGCCACAAGACGCCAATGGGTCTGGCCGCCAACACCGACCAGACCGTCGGGATGCGGATCGACGGCTTCCTGGCCAAACGGCTCGGCGGGCGTGAGCACCGAGCCCTCCACACCGGATACCCGCCACCGGTAGCCCGTGGTGGCGTTGCTCGGCAGGGCGACGTGCAGGGTCTGGCCGACGTCCAGCGTGGTCACACCTCCGCGGATGCCCTGAATGTCGGGCTGAGACGTCGCAGGCGGAGCGGAAGCGACCGGAGCCGACACCGTGCCTGCCGCCTGGCAGGCGGACAGCAGGGTCAGGCCTGCAAGGGTGACGATCGTCGGTCGGATCATGCCGAAATCCTGAGCTGGGTGAGCGTTCAATCAGACGCCGCCATCTGATGGTGGTTGGCCGGGGGACGCAAGCCTCTCCCCAGTCCCATGCACGCATCGTATAGCGCTGCGCATGACCACCCTTCCCGCACTTCTGATCGCGTCGCGCGCGCTGGCACCTGTCGCGCCCTTTCTGGACGTCGGCTATCGCGTGTTCCGCCAGTGGGACAGCCTGGCGGACGACGTCGCTGGTGAAATCGCCGCCGTCGTGGTGGCCGGCGAAGATGTCCTTGACACAGCGCTTCTCGAAGACCTGCCCAACCTGCGGCACATCGCCTGTTTCACCTCGGGGTACGACGGGATCGATCTGGACTGGTGCCGATCGCGCGGTCTCGTGGTTACACATACTCCGGCGGTGAACCACGAGGACGTGGCCGATCATGCGCTGGCGCTGATCCTCGCAGCGCGACGGCGGATCGTCGACGGCGACCGGATCGTACGGGCCGGCGGCTGGGTGATGGAGCAGCGGTTGATCACCCCGTCGATGCGCGGATGCCGGGTCGGGATCGTAGGTCTGGGCGCCATCGGGCAGGCGCTGGCGACGCGGGTTGAAGCGATGGGGTGCGAGGTCCACTGGTGGGGCCCGAGGGACAAGCCCGACGCAAAATGGCCCCGCGCGGGCTCGCTGACTGATCTGGCGGCCGGTTCAGACGTGCTGGTCGTGGCATGTCGGGCGGACGCGACGAACCGGGGCCTGATTTCGGCCGAGGTGTTCGCAGCGCTCGGCCCCGACGGCCTGCTGGTCAATGTTGCGCGCGGGTCGCTGGTGGACGAACAGGCCCTGATCATCGCGCTGAAGGCCGGTCGGCTGGGCGGGGCGGCGCTGGATGTGTTCGAGACGGAGCCGACCCCCGCTGACCGCTGGGACGGGGTGCCCAACGTCGTACTGACGCCCCATACTGCGGGCGCGACGATGCAAGCGGTGCAGGGAATGCTGGCGCTGTTGATCCGCAACCTTGAGGCCGTGGCGGCGGGCGGGCCGCCGGTGACGCCGGTTCCGTGAATTTGTCGTTCCGGCCCTCCCTGTGGAAGGCTTAGGGTACGCGCTCAGCCGTCCCGAGGTTCCCCTTGACCGACCCTGCCGCCGACACAGATGTCCTGACGCTGGAGTGTTTTCCCCTGCGGGACGACCCGCCGCGCATGGTGCCGGGGCGACCCGAGCGGGACTGGATGGACGACTTCGCCGGGCGCCATCCCTATCGGTGTCTGCCGCTGACCATGGCCAATACGACGGGCTGGGACCTGCTGTGCCCCTTCGGATTCGAGGCCGAGTGGGACGGGCGGCTGGGGGCAGACGCGATCCAGTTCCGGCCCGATGCCGATGCCTTGTATTTCGAGCATTTCGCGGCGTCGCACTTCACCGAGGGCGTGCTGACCTTCCACACCGGCTGGCTGTTCCGAACCCCCCCCGGCTGGGCCATGCGGGCCTCGGGACCGCCGAACCGGGCCAAGCACGGCATCGCCCCGCTGGAGGGCCTGACCGAGACGGACTGGCTGCCCTATCCCTTCACCATGAACTGGCGGTTCACCGCGCCGGGCGTGATCCGGTTCGAGAAGGACGAGCCCTTCTGCTTCCTGCAGCCCATTCCCCATCACCGGATCGAGCGGTTCCAGCCGGTGCGGCGTCCCGTGGATTCCGACGGCGATCTGGCCCTGCAGTATCGCAAATGGTCCGAGGTCCGCACCGACTTCAACACCCGCATGGCGGCGGGTGATCCGGAGGCGGCCAGGGAGGCGTGGCAGAAATTCTATTTCCGCGGCGAGTTCCCCGACCGCATCGCCGAGGCCCCCGACAGCCACGTCAACAAGCGGCGCATGAGCTCCCTGCCCGAGGTCCCGGTGCCCGCAGCCCCGGCGCGCGCGCACGTCGGCTTCACCATCTGGTCGGCCCAGAGCGCGGCCAGGGCGATCGTGGACGATAAGCTCTAGTCGGCGGGTTGGCGGGCCGCCTGTCGCTCGGCGACGGTGACCGAGCCGTCCTGGTCGGCGTCCGCGCGCTGGAACCGCCAGGCGACCACCGACTGGAACTCCTGCCGGGTCAGGCGGCCGTCTCCGTCGCGGTCCGCCCGCGTCCAGCCGCGCACCCCCGTCTGACCCGCCTCGACCGCCTGTTCGATCTCGGCGGTGGTGACGACGCCGTCGGAATCGGCATCGGCCCGATCAAAGCCTCTCAGGGCGCGGGCCTGCATCTGGTCCGCGGTCATGGGGCCGGCCGCTTCAGCGCCTTGGCGACGCGGGGCCGGTCGGGGCGGCAAGGGCTCGATGTCCTCGGCAGCCTCCTTAAGGAGGGCCTCCGTCGGAGCCTCCATGGGTTCGGGGAGCGGCGCAGGCTCGGCCGTCTCCGTCGCCGTCGAAGCGGCTGCGGCGTCATCGCCGCGCGAGCAGGCGACCAGGGCTGACGACAACACGATCAAGGTCAGGACCAGTGGGCGCATCAGTGTCTCCCGGACAGCAACCGTGACCTTAACGCGATAGCTCGCGAAAGCCGTCGCCGCTTTTCCGCTGGAAATCATATAAGGATATCCTTATATGATTATCTAATGGCCTTGACTGCCGACCAGATCGTGGATGCCTTGCGCGCCGCCGGGGAGCCGACCCGGCTGCGGGTCCTGTCGCTGCTGGCCGGCGAGGAGCTGTCGGTCATGGAACTGAGCCGCGTGCTGGACCAGAGCCAGCCACGGGTATCGCGTCACCTCAAGCTTATGGCTGACGCCGGCCTGATCGAACGCTTCCCGGACGGTGCGCGGGTCTTCTACCGCGTGTCGCACGAGCCGGATGTCCGCCGCTTGGTCGACACCGTGCTGGATCTACTGGACGACGGCGAGGGCCTGGCCGACCACGCGCGGCTGGAGCAGGTGCGCGACGAACGGGCCAGTGCTGCAGCCGCCTATTTCGAACAGGTCGCCCCCCGCTGGGACCGCATCCGCTCGCTGTACGTCTCCGAGACGGCGGTCGAGAGCGCCATCGAACGGGCGGCGGGGCCCGGGCCGTTCGAGCGGGTCGTGGACCTCGGTACCGGGTCGGGCCGGATGCTGACCCTGCTGGGCAAGAAATCACGCATGTCGATCGGTCTCGATCTGAGCCAGAACATGCTGAACATCGCCCGCGCCAACGTGGCCAGGGCCGGGCTGGACAAGGTCGAGCTGAGGCACGGCGACATCTTTGCGACCCGCCTGCCGGCGCAGTCGGCGGACCTCGTTCTGGTGCATCAGGTGCTGCACTATCTGGCCGATCCGGTGGCGGCGGTGACCGAGGCGGCGCGGCTGGTGATGCCCGGTGGAAAGCTGCTGATTGTTGATTTCGCTCCCCACGATCTTGAGCAGTTGAGGGACGAGCACCAGCATCGCCGGCTGGGCTTCGCCGACGACGAGATCGGCCGCTGGCTGGGCGACGCGGGGCTGGTACCCTCGGCGACCATTGCCCTGCCCCCCGATACGGCGGGCCTGACCGTCACCATCTGGACCGCCCGGCGGCCCGCTATCGCCAACAGGAGCGTCGCGTGATGGCCGCCAACTCTCTCGCCGCCGCTCGGGCATTGCTGCTCTCGCCGCTCGGCCCCGTGGCGCGCGCCGGAGAGAACGCGAACCCGGTGCGGGTGTCGTTCGAGTTCTTTCCGGCCAAGTCCGACGAGGCTGAAGCCAATCTGTGGAAGGCTGTGCGCCGGCTGGAGCCGCTGGGCCCCGCCTTTGTTTCGGTGACCTATGGGGCCGGTGGATCGACGCGCGAGCGGACGCACCGCACGGTGCAGCGCATGCTGGCCGAGACGACATTGAAACCCGCCGCCCATCTGACCTGCGTCGAGGCCAGCCGCGAGGAGGTGGATCAGGTCCTGGCGGACTACAAGGCCATCGGGGTCGATCACATCGTGGCCCTGCGCGGCGATCCGCCGGGCACCAGCGGGATCGGCGGGGTCTATCAGCCCCGCGCTGACGGCTATGCCAATGCGACCGAGCTGGCCCGGGCCATCCAGCGCGTCGGCGGCTTCCAGACCAGCGTCGGCGTCTACCCGGAGAAACACCCCGAAAGCCCCTCGATCGACCACGACATCGACGTGCTGAAGGCCAAGGTCGACGCGGGCGCGACCCGGGCGCTGAGCCAGTTCTTCTTCGACATCGACGCCTTCCTGAGGTTCCGCGACCGGGTACGGGCAGCGGGCGTGAGCATTCCTCTGATCCCCGGGATCATGCCGGTGTCGAACTTCGCCGGCCTGCAGCGGATGAGCGCCTCGTGCGGGGCCTCGGTGCCTGCCTGGCTGGCGTCGCATTTCGAGGGGCTGGACGACGATCCGGAGACACGCAAGCTGGTCGCCGCCTCGGTCGCTGCCGAGACCTGTGCCCGGCTGCAGGAGGAAGGCTTCTCGGACTTCCACTTCTACACCCTGAACCGGGCCGACCTCGTCTATGCGATCTGCCGGATCCTGGGCGTGCGTGAGCAGAGGGCCGCCGCATGACCGCCCGCGCAGACCGCATCGCCCGGCTTCACGCGGCCGCGAAGGATCGAATCCTGGTCCTCGACGGATCGTGGGGGGTGATGATCCAGCGCCGCGAGCTGTCGGAAGAGGATTTCCGGGGCGACCGCTTCACCTCCCATAACGGCCAGATGAAGGGGAACAACGACATCCTCTGCATCACCCGGCCCGATGTCATCGCCGACCTGCACGACCAGTATTTCGGCGCCGGGGCCGACATCTCGGAGACCAACACCTTCTCGGCCACGACCATCGCCCAGGACGACTATCACCTGGACGCGGACGCCGTCTGGGACATCAATCTGGAGGGCGCGAAGCTGGCCCGCGCCGCCGCCGATCGGTGGACGGAGAAGGAGCCGGAGAAGCCGCGTTTCGCCGCCGGCTCGATCGGTCCTCTGAACAAGATGCTGTCGATGTCTTCGGACGTGAACGATCCGGGCGCGCGGCTGGTCACCTTCGACCAGGTCTACGAGGCCTATCGCCATCAGGTGAAGGCTCTGAACCAAGGCGGCGTGCACCTGTACCTGATCGAGACCATCACCGACACGCTGAACTGCAAGGCGGCGATCAAGGCGATCAAGGATCTGGAGGACGAGGGCATGGACCCCCTGCCGATCTGGATCAGCGGCACGATCACCGACCGCTCGGGCCGGACCCTGTCGGGCCAGACGGCCGAGGCCTTCTGGAACAGCGTGCGGCACGCCAGGCCCTTCGCCGTCGGCTTCAACTGCGCGCTGGGGGCCGACCTGATGCGGCCCTTCATCGCCGAGCTTTCGCGCGTCGCCGACACCCTGGTCGCCGCCTATCCCAACGCCGGCCTGCCCAACGCCATGGGCCAGTACGACGAGGAGCCGCACGAGACGGCCCACTTCATCGAGGAATGGGCGCGCTCGGGCCTGGTCAATATCGTCGGCGGTTGCTGCGGCACGACGCCGGAGCACATCCGCCATGTGGCCGAAGAGGTGGCGGGGGTGACGCCGCGCGAGATTCCGGAGCGGCCGGTGGCGCTGCGGCTGTCGGGCCTCGAACCCTTTGAAATGGTAGCGTAATGCGGCCCACATTCATCAATGTCGGCGAGCGGACCAACGTCACCGGCTCGGCCAGGTTCAGGAAGCTGGTCGTCGAGGGCGACTACGGTGCCGCGCTGGACGTCGCGCGCCAGCAGGTCGAGGCGGGTGCCCAGATCATCGACGTCAATATGGACGAGGGGCTGCTGGACGGTGCCGTGGCCATGCGGACCTTCCTCAACCTGATCGCGGCCGAGCCGGACATTGCCCGCGTGCCGGTGATGATCGACAGCTCCAAGTGGGAGGTCATCGAGGCCGGCCTGAAGTGCGTTCAGGGCAAGCCGATCGTCAACTCCATCTCGATGAAGGCGGGCGAGGCGGAGTTCCGCGAACAGGCCGTCAGATGCCTGCGCTACGGTGCCGCCGTGGTGGTCATGGCCTTCGATGAAGTGGGGCAGGCCGACACCGCCGCGCGCAAGATCGAGATCTGCACCCGCGCCTATCGCATCCTGGTCGACGAGGTCGGGTTTCCGCCCGAGGACATCATCTTCGACCCCAACATCTTCGCGGTGGCGACGGGGATCGAGGAGCACGACAACTATGCCGTCGACTTCATCGAGGCGACGAGGGCGATCAAGGCCACCCTGCCCTATGCGCGGATTTCCGGGGGCGTGTCGAATGTGTCGTTCAGCTTCCGCGGCAATGAGCCGGTGCGCCGGGCGATCCACTCGGTCTTCCTGTACCACGCCATCCAGGCGGGCATGGACATGGGGATCGTCAATGCCGGCGACCTGCCGGTCTATGACGACATCGAGCCGACGCTGAAGGAAGCCGTCGAGGACGTCATCCTGAACCGGCCGCAGCGGACCAATGTGTCCAACACCGAGCGGCTGGTCGACATCGCCCCCAACTACAAGGGCGACAAGGGGGTGGCGCGGGTCGTCGACCTGAAATGGCGCGACCAGCCCGTGGGCAAGCGGATCGAGCACGCCCTGGTCAACGGCATCACAGAGTTCATCGAGGCCGATACGGAGGAGGCGCGGCTGGCCAGCGAACGGCCGCTGCACGTCATCGAGGGCCCCCTGATGGACGGCATGAATGTGGTCGGCGACCTGTTCGGCGCGGGCAAGATGTTCCTGCCGCAGGTGGTCAAGTCGGCGCGGGTGATGAAGCAGGCCGTCGCCTGGCTGGAACCCTTCATGGAGGCCGAAAAGGCCGGCAAGCCGAGGGAACAGGCGGGCCGCATCCTGATGGCCACGGTCAAGGGCGACGTCCACGACATCGGCAAGAACATCGTCGGCGTCGTGCTGCAGTGCAACAACTACGAGGTTATCGACCTGGGTGTCATGGTCCCGGCCGACCGCATCCTGGACGCCGCGAAAGAGCACAAGGTCGACATCATAGGGCTGTCCGGCCTGATCACGCCCTCGCTGGACGAGATGGTGTTCGTGGCGCGCGAGATGGAGCGGCGAGGGTTCGACATTCCCCTGCTGATCGGCGGGGCGACGACCAGCCGGACCCATACGGCGGTCAAGATCGAGCCCGGCTATCGCAAGGGATCGACCACCTATGTCGTCGATGCGTCCCGCGCGGTCGGCGTGGTGTCAGGATTACTTTCCAAAACAGAGCGCGCCAGGAACGAGGCCGCCACGCGTGACGAATACATTCGCATCCGCGAGCAGTATGCCCGAGGCCAGGAGGTCAAGGCGCGGACATCGATCGCCGATGCAAGAAAGAACCCCGTTGTCATCGACTGGAGCGCGCCCCGCCCGGCCGCGCCGTCGTTCACGGGCGTGCAGGCCTTCGAGGCCTGGGACCTGGCCGATCTGGCCGACCACATCGACTGGACGCCCTTCTTCGCCAGCTGGGAGCTGATCGGCCGCTATCCCCTGATCCTGGACGACGAGATCGTGGGCGAGGCGGCCCGTGACCTGTTCAAGGACGCCCGGGCGATGCTCAAGCGCATCGTGGAAGAAAAGTGGTTCACGGCGAAGGGCGTCGTCGGCTTCTGGCCCGCCAATGCGGTGGGCGACGACATCGTGGTGTTCGAGGACGAGGCCCGAACGACCGAGATCGCCCGCTTCCACACCCTGCGCCAGCAGATCGCCAAGTCGAACGGCAAGCCGAACGCCGCCCTGTCAGACTTCGTCTCACCCACCGGCGACGACTGGATCGGTGCCTTCGCCGTCACGACGGGCCATGGCGAGCTGGAGGCGTCCAAGCGCTTCAAGGACGCGGGCGACGACTACTCCGCCATCATGGCCGCGGCGCTGGCCGACCGTCTGGCCGAGGCCTTCGCCGAACGGCTGCACAGGGAGGTGCGGACCACCCTGTGGGGCTATGCGCCCGACGAGGCGACCGACATCGATGCCCTGATCGCCGAACAGTATCAGGGGATCCGCCCCGCCCCCGGCTATCCGGCCCAGCCGGATCATACGGAAAAGGCGACCCTGTTCCGTCTTCTGCAGGCCGAAGCCAATGCCGGCATGGCCCTGACCGAAAGCTATGCGATGACGCCACCCGCCTCGGTGTCGGGGCTCTATTTCGGCCACCCGCAAAGCCACTATTTCGGTGTCGGCAAGATCGATCGGGATCAGGTCGAGGACTATGCGGCGAGGAAGGGCTGGGACGTGGCGACGGCGGAACGCTGGCTGTCCCCGATCCTGAACTACGAGCCGGGTGCCGTGGAGCGGGAGAAGGCGGCCTGACCGTCTCCTCCCCGTCGCGGAGCGATGGGGAGGAGGCATGGAGCGAGGAGGAGTGACGAAGGGGTTCTTGACGCGGCGACAACGCCTGCGTTTCAACAACCCCTCCACCGCTTCGCGTTCCCCCTCCCCATTGGCCAAGCGGCCAACAGGGAGGAGACGTGGGTCTACTGCCCGACCGGCATGCCCATTTCGTCCAGGCCGGCCTGATCCAGCGTCACCGGCGGCGTCGTGATGTTCTCGCGGATGCGACGCGCGGCATGCTCGCAGCGGCCGGGCAGGCCGAAGAACAGGCCGAAGGCCTGGCTGCGGGTGGCCTCGTCCGGCACCGCCAGCAAGGCTACCCAGCGCGCCTCGGCCTCCGCCTCGGCGGTCTCGGCGGCCGTTCGGGTCGCCGGCGTCTGGCGCGCCGCGCCGGAACGCAAGGCCTCGCGGAAGTCGGTGGCCTCCAGCGCGCCCAGCCGCATGATGTCGCGATCCAGATCGTCGGCGGTAGTCAGGGTCCGGCCCAGCGCGATGTGACCCTCCACCAGGGCGGCGCACCAGGCGACCAGAGGATAGTCCTGTTCCGGGGCCCCACGCGGCAGGGGGGTCTCATAGGCGATGGCCTCGCGGGTACGGAGCGCGTCGGCACTTTCGGTGACCTCGGTCGCGGTGGCGATGACGTCGTCCTGGTCCTGGGCCAGGGCGGCGGGGGCCATGAGGGCGAGAACGAGCAGCGAGGCGGCGAGACGTTCGGTCAGAAGGCGGGGGCGCATCATAAATCCATGGTCAGAGTGAAGGCGTGATCCGCCCTAACGCCTGAAGCGGCGCAATGGTTTTTCCGTGGCGACATGCTAGCCAGGACCGAAACCCGACAGGAGCCGAACATGACCGATTTCCGCGTCCTCAGCGACACCGTCCGCGTCGCGCCACAGATCGCCCTGGACGACGTAGCCCGGGCGGCGGCCCTGGGCGTCACGACGATCGTCTCGAACCGGCCGGACGGCGAGGACCCGGGCCAGCCGACGGCGGCGGAGGTCGCGGCGGCGGCGAGGGCCGTCGGCATCGATTTCGTCCACGCGCCGGTGACCGGCTTTCCCGACGACGCGGCCGTGGCGGCGGTCGGCGAGGTGCTGGCGGCCGGGAAGCCGGTGCTGATGTTCTGCCGGTCGGGCACGCGCTCGGCCATGACCTGGGCGCTCGCCATGCGCCAGGCCGGCACCGAGCCGGAGGCCCTGCGCGAGGCGGGCGCGCAGGCGGGATACGACCTCAGCCGTCTGCCGCTCTAGCGTTCGACGGCGACGCGGGCGGCAAAGGGCACGGGCTCGGGGTCGCCGCATGAGGCGAGCACCAGCTGCGCCGCCATGAGACACAGGATGGCCGCCGCGATAGGCTGGAGCCGATTTGAGACAGAACAGGCGATGGCGCGGGCCATTTCGGACGCTCCTGGATGGTTTACGATCCGTTAAGGCAAGGACCGGGCCGAGCGAGCAGGTGTTGCGATGATCCCCTTCGTGCGTGCGTTCGACTTCGACTACGGCCGCTGCGATCCGGTCTCGACGCTGATCCAGCGGGTGATCGCGAACAATCCGGGGCCCTTCACCTTCACCGGCACGGGGACCTACATCGTCGGGCGGGACGCGCCGGGCGCGGGCGTGGCCGTCATCGATCCCGGACCGCTGGACGAGACCCATCTGGAGGGCCTTCTGGCGGCGGTCGAGGGCCGGACCGTGACCCATGTGCTGGTCACCCACACCCACCGCGACCATGCCCCCCTCGCCCGCCCGTTCGCCGAGCGGACCGGCGCCCCGGTGCTGGCCATGCGTCCCCCGACGCGCGAGATCCATGCGTCCGGCGCGCTGGACGAGGATGAGGACACGGCGTTCGCGCCCGACCTGATCCTGACCGGCGGCGAGCGGATCGAGGGCGACGGCTGGACCCTCACGGCGATGGCGACGCCGGGCCATGCGTCGAACCACATGGCCTTCGTGCTGGAGGAAGAGAACGCCCTGTTCTGCGGCGACCACGTCATGGGCTGGTCGACGACCATCGTGGCCCCGCCCGACGGGGACATGGCGGACTATATGGCCAGTCTGGACGCGGTGATTGCGGCGGACTTCGCCGCCCTGTGGCCGACGCACGGGGCACCCGTGACCGAGCCGGGCCCGTTTCTGGCGGCCTATCGGGACCATCGGCTGGAGCGCGAGGCGCAGGTGCTGGTGCGGCTGGCGGCGGGGGATCGGACGATCGCGGCGATGGTGCCGACGCTCTATGCCGCCGTCGACCCGCGCCTGTGGCCAGCTGCGAGCCTGTCGGTACAGGCCCACCTGATCAAGCTGGTGAAGGAGGGCCGGGTCGCGGTCGAGGGCGAGCCGACGCTGGACGCGGTCTACGCGCGCCTGTGAGCCTTATCCCCTCCTTCCGGGAGACCGGGAACTAGCTCGGCGAAGGCTGAAGCTCGGCGACGATGCGGGTCACGAGGCGACAGGCCTGGCCGCCGTCGTCGCGCGCCTCTCGCGAGGCGACGTGGACATCCGTCTGGCCGGGGCGAATGCGGATCGTGGCATCATGGGTGAAGCCGAACCACAGGCCGGTCATCGTCCCATCCGCCCGGCCGACGCCGAAGCCCAGGACGTCGAAGCCGGCTTCACGCAAGGCATAGGCCGCCGCGCCGGGTGCCACCTGGGCCGGAATGGAGGCGACCTCGCAGCTCTGGAAGCCCGCGCCGGTGGCCGGCTCGGACCCCGCAGCGGCGCGTTCCCGGGCAAGGGCACCGGAGAAGGACGGCGGCTCGGTGACATTCGTGGTGGCCTGAAACGACGGCGGATCGGCCCGCCCGGTCGAGGCCTCGAGACCGGTGGTCCGGATGTGAGCCCCGTAAACACCCGCTGTCACCCCCCCCATGACGAGCGCCACCAGCCCGGTCGCCCTTGCGCGCGGTTGCCGGATCGCGATCAGCCCCCCGGCCAGCCCGGCGACGAGGCCCAGGGCCGCCAGACCCAGACCCACCCGCATCGCGAGGACCGAATAGCCGAGCCGCCAGTCCCAAACGCCCAGCTTGATCCCCGCCACGGCGACGAAAGCCAGCAGGGGAGAGAGCACAGCCAGGGCGATCAATACCCGCGACCAGCGGACGGCGCGGGCCTCGACCATGCCTCAGCCCCGCTCGGGCGAAGTCGAGGCCGTCGGCAAGCGATAGTCCTTCAGCCGTTCGCGCAACGTCTTCTTGTCGATCTTGCCTGTCGCCCCGAGCGGAATGTCATCCACGAAGACGACGTCGTCAGGCATCCACCATTTGGCGATCTTGCCGACGAGGAAGTCCAGGTGCTCCTGCTTGTCCTGGGTCTCGCCCGGCTTCAGCTTGATGACCAGGACCGGGCGCTCGTCCCACTTGGGGTGAGCCGCGCCGATGACGGCGGCCAGCTCGACCTTGGCGTGGCCGACGGCGATGTTCTCGATCTCGATGGAGCTGATCCACTCACCGCCCGACTTGATCACGTCCTTGGCGCGGTCGGTGATCTGCATGAAGCCGTACTCGTCAATGGTCGAGACGTCGCCGGTGTCGAAGAAGCCCTCGTGATCCAGGATGTCGCCACCCTCGTCCTTGAAATAGGCTCCCGCAATGGTCGGCCCGCGGACCATCAGCCGGCCGTAGGTTGAACCGTCGTGCGGCATTTCCTGGCCGGCGTAGTTCTTGAGTTTGAGCTCCACGCCCAGGGGCGGTACGCCCTGCTTGATGCGCCACTTCATCTGCTCGTCGTAAGGCAGGGCCAGGAGCTCGGGCGTCAGGGTCGACAGGGTGCCGATGGGCGAGGTCTCGGTCATGCCCCAGCCCTGCAGCACCTCGACGTCGAACTCGTCGTTGAAGGCGCGGATGAGGCTCTCAGGGACAGCCGATCCGCCGATCAGCACGCGCTTGACGGTCGGGATCTTGAGGTTGTGCTCGCGCAGGTGGGCCAGCAGCAGCTGCCACACCGTGGGCACGGCGGCCGAGAAGGTAACGCCCTCGGTCTCGATCAGCTCATAGATGGCCGCACCGTCCATGCGCGCACCGGGCATGACCAGCTTGGCCCCCGAGGCGGGGCCGGCGAAGGCAATGCCCCAGGCGTTGGCGTGGAACATCGGCACGACCGGCAGGATCACTTCCCTGGGCGAAGGCCCGAGGACCGTCGACTGCATGCCGAGCAGCGTATGGATGAAGTTCGAGCGGTGCGAATACAGGACGCCCTTGGGGTTCCCGGTCGTGCCCGAGGTGTAGCAGAGGCCGCACGCAGTCTTCTCGTCGAACCCGCCCCAGGCACAGTCCTCGGACGCGCCCTCCAGCAGGGCCTCGTAGCAGTCTGCCCTGGGCAGTTTGGTCGCCGGCATGGTGACCTGGTCGGTCATGACCACGACCCGTTCCACCGTCGGGCAATGCGGCAGGATGGCTTCGAGCAAGGGCACGAAGGTCAGGTCGACGAAAATGATCCGGTCTTCGGCGTGGTTGATGATGTAGACTAGCTGCTCGGGAAACAGGCGCGGGTTCAGGGTATGGCAGACCGCCCCGATGCCCATGATGCCGTACCAGGCCTCGATGTGACGACCGGTGTTCCAGGCCAGGGTGGCGACGCGGTCGCCGACCTTGACGTCCCAGCCCTTGAGCACGCTTGAGACGCGCTTGGCCCGCCCATGAATCTCGCCGTAGGTCGTGCGCACGATCGGCCCCTCGACCGAACGGGTCACCACCTCGCGGTGCGGGTGCCAATTCTTCGAATGGTCCAGAATCCGGTCGACCGTCAGGGGCCAGTCCTGCATCAAACCCAGCATCGCATTCCCTCATGACGCCCCGGCTCAAGGCGGGGCTTGGCCTTTACGCTAGCCGAGATGGGCGGGGAGAAGCAACGTGACGTGGCGTCAGGATCGCCGCCTGGCGACAGCTTCACCGTTGCGTCCGGCATGGATTTGGCCTTCTCTCCCCCGCGTCGGACCCAGAAAAGGAAGCCCGGACATGCGCCTGATCGCCCGCACCGCCATCGCCCTCGCCGCCGTGGCAGCGCTCGCCGCCTGCGACCGCTCGATAGAGCCGGCCGCCGAAACCGCCCCGTCCACCGAGACCACGGCGTCTGCTGCAACCCCCGCTGCGCCGGTCCAGGCTTCCGGCGGACTGGCGATCGAAGGCGAAGGCCTGCGCATCTTCGACGCCGACGGGGCGGCGCGCGCCCTGCCCTTTGGCACACCGCAGGAAACCGTGATCACGGCCGTCTCGGCCACGACGGGTGGTGGGGCCCCGGAGCAAAGCACCAATGAGGAATGTGGTCAGGGGCCGGTACAGCATGCCGACTACGCCAACGGCCTGCAGCTGCTGTTCCAGGGCGGCGAGTTCAGGGGCTGGGTCCTGCGCGAGGCCGGTCTGACGACGGTCGACGGCATCGGCGTGGGCACCACACGCTCGGCCCTGAACGCAGCCCGGACGGTCGAAATCCAGACCGACTCGACACTGGGCATCGAGTTCACGGCAGGCGACATCATGGGCTTTCTGACGGCGGCGGATGCCTCCGGGACGGTCGAGTCGCTCTACGCCGGCGACACCTGCTTCTTCCGTTGAGGCGCCACGGGCGCCGGACCCGGCCATGACGATCCTTGTGGCCATCACCGGAGGCTCGGGCTCGGGCAAGTCGACGCTCGCCGAAACCGTCGCCGCCACCCTGCCCGCAGGGTCAGCCGTCCTGCTGCGCGAGGATTCCTACTATCTGGACGCCGCCTCCCTGCCCGACTTCGACGCCGCGACCTTTGACTTCGACGACGTGGCCGCACGGGACCATGAGCTTCTGAAAGCAGACCTGGGTGCGTTGAAGACCGGCCAGGACATCGTCGCCCCGCGGTACTCCTTCCTGACCCACGCCCGCGAACCGGGTGGCGAGGCTGTGTCAGCCGCCCCGGTGGTGATCGTCGAAGGGACCCACCTTCTGTGCACGCCCTCGCTGGCCGACCTGTTCGACATCCGCGTCTTCGTCGACACGCCCGCTGACATCCGCTTCATCCGCCGGCTGTTGCGAGACCAGGCAGAGCGCGGGCGGACTGCCGGGTCGGTCATCGACCAGTATCTGGGAACCGTGCGCCCCGGCCATGAACGGCTGACCGAGCCGTCGAGGACCCGGGCCGACTTCATCGTTGCGGACACCACAGCCGCCGTCAGGCTGGAGGACCCGCAGGCCGTCGCCCGCCTGGCCGCGCCGCTCATGGCGCATCCCCTTCTGAGCCCCTTGATCGGTTCCAGACCGTAACGGTGTTCGGCCTTCTTCCGGTCGGGCGCTGGATGGTCTAGGCACGCCTCAGATGAACTCACACATGACCGCCGTGCACCTCAATCTCGCTACCGGCCAGGATGCCCGCCGCGACGGGATCGTGCGCGAGGCTCGCCGCCACTTCATGGCCAACGGCTATGCGTCCACGCGGATCGAGCCCATCGCGCGGGCGGCCACGGTTTCGACCGCCACGCTCTATGCCTATTTCCCGTCCAAGGAGCATCTGTTCGAGGCCGTGATCGAGGACGCGTCCGGCGATTTCGCCCGCCAGATGGAATGCGTCCGGCTCGCCGACGGGCCTGCCAGGGAGCTGCTGACCGGATTCGGCGTGGCCTATGCGCTGTTCATGGGCGACCCGTTCGTACGAGCGGTCTTTCGCCTGGTCATGGCAGAGCGCCCCCGGTTCCGCGACGTGGCCCTGGGGTTCTTCCAGAAGGGCCGCAGTGAGTTCGGCAAGCCACTGATCGCTGCCCTGTCTACCCTGTCGGATCGTGGCGAGATCCGCTTTGACAAGGCCTCATGGGCGGCCGGACAGTTCATGGGCATGATCGAACACCCGGTCTTCTTCATGCCGCTGGTGACCGGTGATGAAGTCCGGGCCGTGCGTGAGCCGGAACAGATCGCGGCCGATGCCGTGGAGACCTTTCTCGCCCGCTACGGGACCTGACGGGTCAGGGCTGCAGGCGGGTCCGGGCCCAGTGGTCGCCATCCCGGTCAAACCGCAGACGGTCGTGAAGCCGGAACGGGCGATCCCGCCAGAATTCGACCGAACGGGGCACGACGCGCCAGCCGGTCCAGTGCCCGGGCCGCGGGACCTCAGCCGCTTCGAACCGCGCGGTTTCCCGCGCCACGGCGGCCTCCAGAGCAGGGCGGTCTGCCAACGGCCGCGACTGGTCCGAGGCCCAGGCCCCGATCCGGCTCTCCCGCGCGCGACTGGCGAAATAGGCGTCGGCCTCCTCGGGGCTGACCGGCTCGACCGGACCGCGCACCCGCACCTGGCGCCTCAGCGTCTTCCAGTGAAACAGCAAGGCCGCGACGGGGCATCCGGCCAGCTGAAGGCCCTTGGCGCTACCGGCGTTGGAATAGAAGGTCAGCCCGCGGGCATCGACGTCCTTCAACAGCACCATCCGGCTGTCCGGCGCACCCTCCGCGTCCACGGTCGACAGGGCCATGGCGTTCGGATCGTTCGGCTCGTGCGCCCTCGCGTCAGCCAGCCAGTCGACGAGCAGACCGACAGGTTCGGGCCGATCGAATATCCTCTCATCGCCGTTGGCCGCCAGGGCGGCGGCATAGTCGCGGGCGTATTCTTCACGGGAGGGGCTTGGAGGGATCACGGAAGGGGTCATGCCGGGCCTATAGCAAGGCATTGAAGAGGCCGCACGGTTAACCCGCCCTTGACCATCATCGCGGCCTAGTTCGTGGATGAGTGCCTCCGGCCCGACCCTGACCGAAGCGTTCGCCGTCCTGGGCCTGCATGGCCCGGCGGATCAGGCCGCTGTGGCCCGCGCGTTCCGGATGGCGGTGAAGTCGGCACGACCCGATCTGCCCGGCGGCGACGACGCGCGCTTCCGCCGTATCATTGCCGCCTATCGCCTGATCCAGAGCCGGGGTGGCGGACGCGCGGCGATTGCGGCGCCCCGCCAGAGACCGGCTGCCCTGCCCGTCGTCGGCCTGACGCCCCATCAGGCCCTGTCCGGTGGACCCGCCACCGTTCGTCTCGGTGAACGGACCTTGCGCGTCCAGGCCCCCGCCGGAATGCGGACCGGCGAGCATCTGCGACTGAAGGGCGCGAGCCCGGACGGGGGTGACCTTTACCTCCCTGTCCTGATCCGGTCTGCCGAAGGGCTGACCGCGGTCGGCGACGACCTCCACATGACCTGGGCGACGCCCCGTCGCCTTCTGGCCGACGGCGGGCGCGTCGAGATCGACACACACGCGGGGTCAAGGGCCGCATGGGTCACGCCGGGTCTGGTCGACCCCGTGCGCTTGCGGCTCAGGGGACTGGGACTGCCCGCACGCGGCGCACGCGCTCAGGGCCACCTCTTCGTTCATCTGACACCCGCCGAGGACGTGCCTTCGGCCGCCGAAGACTTGCTGGCGCGGTTCACCCGCGTCTGGACGCCGGACCGGATGGCGGCCTAAGCCTCTCTGGCCATGTCCCACAATACTTTCGGCCATCTGTTCCGCGTGACCACCTGGGGCGAAAGTCACGGCCCGGCCATCGGCTGCGTCGTCGACGGCTGCCCACCCCTGATCCCTCTGACCGAGGCGGACCTGCAGCCCTGGCTGGACCGCCGAAAGCCCGGCGGCAGCCGCTTCGTCACCCAGAGGAAGGAAAGCGACACGGCCCGCATCCTGTCCGGCACATTCGACGACGGCGCCGGCCCGGTCACGACCGGGACGCCCCTCTCCATCCAGATCGAGAACGAGGACGCGCGGTCAAGGGATTACGGCGAGATCGCCCGCGCCTATCGCCCCGGCCACGCCGACCTGACCTATCAGATGAAGTACGGTGTGCGGGATCACCGGGGCGGCGGCCGTTCGTCGGCGCGCGAGACCGCCGGCCGGGTGGCTGCGGGCGCGGTGGCGAGGAAGGTCCTCGGCAACGGCGTCGCCATCCGCGCGGGCGTCGTTCAACTGGGGCCGCACCGGATCGCGAGCGACGCCGTTGATTTCGCTGCGGTCTACGACAACCCGCTGTTCGCGGCCTCGGCCGAGGCCGTGCCGGCATGGGAGGCCTATCTGGACGGGGTGCGAAAGGCCGGGTCGTCCATCGGTGCCGTGGTCGCCCTGGAGGTCGCGGGTGTCCCCGCCGGCTGGGGCGCGCCGCTCTACGGCAAGCTGGACTCCGAACTGGCCGCAGCCCTGATGTCGATCAATGCGGTCAAGGGCGTCGAGATCGGCGCGGGCTTCGGCTCCGCCGAGCTGTCGGGCGAGGACAATGCCGACGAAATGCGGCTCTCGGACGACGGAGAGATCCTGTTCCAGTCCAACCACGCTGGCGGCATACTGGGTGGCATCTCAACCGGCCAGCCGATCACGGCAAGAGTGGCGTTCAAGCCGACCTCCTCGATCCTGACGCCCCGCCAGACCGTCACCCGGGACGGGACCGAGACCGACCTTCGCACCAGGGGGCGCCACGATCCCTGCGTCGCCCTGCGCGGCGTTCCGGTCGTCGAGGCCATGGCGGCGTGCGTCCTCGCGGACGCGATGCTGAGGCATCGGGCGCAGGTCGGTTGAGACGACCACGGTCATTTTTGGTTCACCCTGTTCGTGCCAGATGCCTGCCATGACCCAGCCGCTCCAACGCGCCGCCGCGATCTCCGCTCTGCTTGCCGGATCGTTGATGCTCCAGGGATGTCTCGTCGGGGCCGTCGTCGGCACGGCCGGGGCTGTCGTCGGCGGGACTGCCCGCGCGACCGGAGCCATCGTGGGTGCCGGGGTCGATGCCGTCACCACCTCGGACGAGGAAACGCGGGCCCGCCGCGAGCGCGAGCAGCGCGATTACGAGCGCGAACAACGCCGCTGCGAGCAGCGTCAGGCCCAGGGCCGTCGCTGCTAGAGCTTGAGCGTTTAAGGAGGACCCACTGCGTGGGTCCGCCGAAAGCGTGAATCAAGCTCTCGCTCATTCCTGGAGCCTCATTGACGGTACCGGCGGAATCGCGAAGTGATTCCACCTCAACCGATGAGGCTCTAGGC